>Ga0074045_10000027_pt1 | contig 119694 bp, 107 predicted proteins | sample BogForMeECP23OM2_FD_94442 | JGI IMG/M metagenome (GOLD analysis project Ga0074045, IMG submission 94442) | Bog forest soil microbial communities from Calvert Island, British Columbia, Canada - Bog Forest MetaG ECP23OM2 | ecosystem: Environmental > Terrestrial > Soil > Wetlands ... | reverse complement strand
GGCAACGGGATGTACACGCTCCTGAAAAATCCGCAGCGGACAGCGGAGTTGCGCGAGAAGCCGGAGATGATCCGTTCGGCTGTGGAGGAGCTTCTGCGTTTTGAAAGCCCCGTACAGTTCACGGCACGCGTGCTCAAGGAAGATATCGAGGTTTGCGGCCAGCACATCCCGAAGGGATGGACGGTCCTTTGTATGCTCGGTGCGGCCAACCGCGATCCAAAGCAATTCAAGGAACCAGATCAGCTGAATCTTGGCCGGCTCAACAACCAACATCTGGCGTTCAGTGCAGGGCTGCATTTCTGCATTGGAGCTCAACTCGCGCGGCTGGAAGGACAGATTGCGATCCTGAATCTGGTGCAGCGCTTCCCAGAAATGAAACTCGCTGGCCCCCGACCGGAGTGGGCCTCAACATTTGGATTCAGGGGCCTGAAAGGTCTTCCCGTGATTCTCTGAAAGCTCCTCAATCAGTTTCAGCGGTGCTTAGCGAGGCCCCTTCCTGGTGCAACCTCTGAAGCCCCGCCTGCCAGACTTTTTTCAATTTCTGCAACAGTTTGCTCCTGAGCAGCAGCTTCCGAGCGCACATATCAATCAGCGAAGTACTCGTTCTAAGGCAATTCAATCTCATCCCTTTGAAGGACGGCGCATACAAATACAACGGTCCGTCTTTCCGGGATTGATTGCAGATCGTGCGTTTATACTGCCGATCGCCCCATCCCAAATCGATCTCGGTCGCGCGGTGATCGGGTTCGAAACATTCTTCGATGCTGTGCATCAGAATGTAGAGACCGGGAGAATATTTTCCGAAGCGCGAATCGAACCCCATGTAGTTCCCGTGGAACGTGTTCTTGTATTGGTTCCCGATGAAGAATGCGCAAGGCTCGTTAGCCAGGTAGAGCACGCAGCCTCTCAATCCTCCTCGATGAGCCGCTAGCCGCAACGATTCGAGAGTCTCCACATCCGTCTTGAATCCCACCCCAATCGCCCGCTGGTAGGTTTTTTCCGAAACCTTGTCGACTTCCTCCGCCAGGTCCTTCAGCTCTTCCTCTTTGCGGTAGCAGTGAATGCGGACCTGCCCCGCGAACTCATCTTTTAGCTTCTTTTCATGCCGCCGCAGCTCGTGCCGGTTCTTGCGCGACATCCCTTGCAAAAACTCATCGAAGCTGTTTGGAAGTCTCGCGGACCGGTGTTCATGAATCGGCGAAAAATGCCCCCGACAGAAAAAACTGGGCTTCGAGCTGGCAGCGCGATACAAGCTCGAATCTTCGCGCACCCGCCGGAACTCGGCAGCATCTGCTTCCCCGTTTTGAAGGCACGACATAATCCCGTTGATCAGCAGCTCAGCGTTCTCCTCCGATTGGTTCCCGAAAAATCCTCCCTGGACGAAGAACAGCCTGCGCACGCAGGGTCGAAACAGAGCTGCATACCCCACGGTAAGATTCAAACGCGAGTGCTCCAGGCGCCCAATCAGCATGCAATCCGGCTGGCCGGCCCGGCAGACGACCATCACGTGTGGCCTCACGAAGTCGCTTCTGAATTGCGCCGAGGCGAGGAAGTAGTCGATGTCGGCATTAGGATCCTCGCACCAGAGGCTCCATACTTCCCTGAACGGTGCGATTTCCTCAATCGTTCTCACAATTCTCAGCGTTAGCTTTCCTGCCTCGATTCCTCGCCCCTTCGTCTCACAGCTCAAGATTTTTTCTCTCCAAGGTTCGCCAATACTATTGGTCGGCGACGTTATGGGGGAGTCTGCGTCATGCCGTAGGGGAAAACTGAGTAGAGTTTGCAGGGGAGGAACGACTTATCGATACCGAATTATCTCTCGATAAGGAACGGAACGTCTGTGATCGAAGTCACTATCGATCGGCATCGCTGCAAGAGTATTCAGACAGAGGAAGCGTCTGGCTCATTCTCTTTGGATGCAACGCATTTCGGCACCCTGGTGACCTCTGACAATCCACCGGGCCGATTTGGACAATGGCTTCGATTCAGGCAATCTCGACAACTTGGCTTGCGCGCCAGCCGGAAGACGACAACGCCAACCAGACCGTAGAAGCCAGCTAAACCATAGATCAAGTGGGGGACTGAGAACATACTGCATTCCTTTTGCGGCTGCAAGTATCCCACTCTCTTGGAGAAGCCTTTGTGACCTCCCTCATGCTTGGGTGTGATTCCTGTCACACTGTTGCGTGGCGGTTCCGTGCCAGTCGTTCCAGCAACCATCGAACCGCATCGGGACGCGCGAGCGTAGCGCCGATGGCAGCACCCAGCGTGTTCGTGATGATGTCCGTGACACCAGAGACCCGTTGCGGAATGAAGGCTTGCAGAACCTCAATTATGAAACTCAGCGTTCCCGCAGCGAGAATTGTGAGGAGAATTGCCTTTCCGCGGCTGTGACGCGACGCGAAATATAGACAAAAAACAAGGCCCAAAGGAACAAACCCAGCGATGTTCAAAAGCACATACTTCACGTAACTCCAACTTGCCTGGAATTCTTTCATGGGGGATGCCAACAGGGCTTTGTGGGGCACCGTGAAGCTCTTCGGAATTTCAAGATCGGGTCCAGAACCCAGGGCGCTGTGGATTTTGCGGCCCGTTCGCTCGGTGAATGAATAGAGAACAACGGCTCCGCCTGCATCTGAAGGATCGACTCTAGCGTCGCCAGTCCAATCTTCGAAGTGCTTCAGGACTTGTGTTGGGGTAAGTTCGCTCGAATAAATCGCAAGGCCCCCGACCTCGCCCGGCCAGGGCTCGTTGTCGACCGCTGAACTCCCAAGGATGATCTGCCCGGATAAATCCTTCGACGAGATATTGAAGCGCGGAACAGCCTGCGCCAACTGTCCATTAGCATAGACGAACGTCCCATTCGGCCCGGACACAATCGTCAGCAATAGCAGCTTGCCTACTTGGAAGACATGATCCACATCGGACTTGGTGCGTCGCAATTTGTTGTTGGCGTCAACGACATCGTGCGACATCGCCAGATCGTCCATCCACTGTCTCACGAGAAACTGCTTCGGATTACTCGGTGTGTAAAAATTCAAGATGGTATAGAACGATTCGGTGTCCGCCGGCTTGAGCAAGATTTCCAGGCTGCAGGGCCCCGGGCCTCTCTCGGCGGAGTTCAAGGCTGACTCGCTTACAACCAGGCCGGCGCCATCGAACGCAATTCCATTCCCTTGCGTCAGCCAGCGAACTCCGTTCGGAGGAACCGGATTGAAAGGCCACAACGTGGCGGCCAGAACGGCTAGAACCGCGACCACGCAAGTAATTCCAACTATCTTCCGTTCTCGCCGCAACGCGGCTCGGTCGTTCACGGTTGCGGCCCGACCTGCACGTCGCCTGCGGGCGAAGCGAAGTTACCGTTCATATATCTCGATCGGCAAGCCATCAGGATCCCGAAAAAAAGTAAAGGATTTACTAGTAACTTCATCGATCCGAACCGGTTCGACATCAATTCCCTGGTCTCGTAGTTTGCGGACAATGCCTTGCACGTCTTCAACTTCGAAGGCGACATGGCGCAGCCCGCAAGCCTCGGGAGACGATAGCCGCCTTGGCGGATTTGGGAATGAAAACAATTCAAGCTGATATTGGTCCCCCACCTCCAAGTCCAGCTTAAAGGACCTCCGGTCTTCGCGATAGGTTTCCCTGACAACCTTAAGACCGAGAGTGTCGACGTAGAAGTGCTTTGACGTCACATAATCTGAACAGATGATGGCCACATGATGAATCCGGCTGAACATTCGTTCTCCCGATCGAGATAAGGTACACGCTCGCACAAACAGCAATCGAATTCTAGTTAGGACCAGGTGACCCGGGAACCAGATCCTCCCCGGCCACAGCTCTATCCTCTCGGCTAAGGCTGCCAAGTTGCTCCACATCAACACGGAAGCCTGACGAACTCGCGGCCCGAACCAGCTTTATCTTGCCACGTTGACTTGCCCAGCACGTGCCCCTAATATGGTCGCGCACGGAGCGAAGCTTCCTCATTGATCGGCCAAAACATCTCGCACTACCGCATTGTCGAGAAACTCGGCGGCGGCGGCATGGGCGTTGTCTACAAAGCTGAGGATATAAAGCTGCATCGTTTTGTCGCTTTGAAGTTTCTTCCCGACGAGATCGGAAAGAATCCCCAGGCTCTCACCCGCTTCCAACGGGAGGCGCAAGCCGCTTCTGCCCTGAATCATCCGAACATCTGTACCATCTACGAAATTGACGACCAGCACGGCGAAGCTTTCATCGCCATGGAGTTTCTGGACGGCCAGACGCTGAAGCATCTGATTGGAGTTCGTCCCCTGGACTTGGAGACGCTGCTTTCACTGGCCATCGAGATTGCAGACGCGCTCGATGCGGCCCACGCCGAGGGCATCGTGCACCGGGACATCAAGCCAGCCAACATCTTTGTGACCAAGCGCGGCCACGCCAAGGTTCTGGACTTCGGCCTGGCCAAGGTCACGACGTCGGGTAGCAGTGGACTGAATGAGGCCACGCGAACTGAAGCACATTTAACCAGCCCAGGTTCTACAGTCGGCACCGTCGCTTATATGTCGCCGGAGCAGGCGCGCGCGAAAGAGCTGGACACCCGTACGGACCTGTTCTCCTTCGGAGCCGTACTGTACGAGATGGCTACAGCCCAGTTGCCCTTTCGCGGAGAGAGTTCCGCAGTCATCTTCCGCGAGATTCTGGATCGTGACCCGGTTCCGGCAGTGCGGCTGAATCCTGACCTTCCCCCCAAGCTGGAAGAGATCATCGAAAAGGCGCTGGAGAAAGATCGAGATCTCCGCTACCAGAATGCTGCGGATATGCGGACCGACTTGAAACGGCTGAAACGCGAAACGGAATCGCGGCACGGCGCAGCGGGTGGTTCGAGGTCAGGGGCGGCTGTACAGGAAAGTGGTTCCGGAGTTTCACAACCAACGGTCGCTCAACCGCCGTCGTCGGCATCCGGATCCTCCCCCGCCGTTATCCGATCTGCATCCTCGGGAACAGTGAAAGTATCTGAACTTCCTGCACCGAGGAAACTCTGGAAGGTTCTGGTTCCCGCCGCAGTGATACTCGTGGCTCTTGCGATTGGCGGAACATTCTTCCTCCGCTCTCGTTCGGCGGCACCGGCGGCAAAGGCTACGCCGCTCACCGAAAAAGACACGGTCGTGCTCGCTGACTTTACGAACACCACGGGCGATCCCGTCTTCGACGACGCCCTGAAGCAGGCACTGGGCGTCCAACTCGGACAATCGCCCTTCATTAACATCCTGTCCGACCGTAAGGTAGAAGAAACGCTGCACCTGATGGGCCGTCCGTCGAATGAACGGATCACGCGCGATGTCGCGCGGGAACTCTGTATTCGGACTGGCAGTAAAGCGATCGTATTGGGCTCGATTTCGAACCTCGGTGGCCAGTACGTGATTGGTATAGACACCGTCGGATGCAGCAGTGGAGATACGCTGGCCCAGGAACAGGAAGAGGCGGCGGGCAAGCAGGATGTGCTCAAGGCGCTCGGTAAGGCAGTTGCCAGCCTGCGCGCCAAACTCGGCGAATCGCTGGCCACAGTGCAGAAGTTCGATGTGCCCGTGGAAGCGACCACACCGTCCCTCGAGGCGCTCAAGGCCTATAGCATGGGCATCACAACAGGACGCACCAAGGGAGACGCAGAAGCTATCCCGTTCATGAAGCGGGCCATCGAACTCGATCCTAACTTCGCCATGGCCTACGTAGGTTTGGCCGTCGAGTACTCGAATCTTGGGCGGGCAAGCCTCGCCGCCGAAAATGCTAAGAGAGCCTACGACTTGCGCGATCGCGTCAGTGAACGGGAGCGCTACCGCATATCGGCTTTCTACTTTCAATATGTCACCGGCGAAGTGGAGAAGGCCACGGAAGCCTACGAACTTTGGGCGAAAAGCTACCCACGGGACATGGTGCCGCATGTCAATCTCGGGGTCATCTATTCCGCTCTGGGCCAGTATGACAAGGCGATCGCGGAAACCGAAACTCAGCAGCGACTGGAGCCTTCCATTGTTGGCTATGGCAACCTCGCAGGTGACTACATCAACGTGAATCGCCTCAAGGATGCCCGGCAGACGCTCCAGGAAGCACAACAGAAAAATTTCGATGGCCTAACCATTCGGGCCGATCTTTACTCCTTGGCGTTTCTGGCTGGCGATGACGCCGAAATGGAGCGACAAGTCGCATGGGCGGCGGGCCGCCCTGGCGAGGAAGACCAGATGCTGAACGGTGACGCGGATACACAGGCCTACTATGGACGCCTGGAAAAGGCGCGTGACCTGGCCCGGCGGGCCGCTGACTCCGCCGTGCGTGCGGACGCCAAAGAAACCGGCGCCCAGTGGCTCGCTTATCAGGGGCTCCGCGAGGCTGAACTGGGTAACGTAACGGCCGCCCGGCAAGGCGTCTCCCGCGCGCTGGCGCTCGCTCCAGGACGCGATGTTAAGGTTCTCGCTGCCTTGGTGCTGGCGCGCACCGGCGAGATTTCTCAAGCGACAACCATTCTCGAAGGACTACAGAAGTCCGAACCCGGCAATACTTACCTCAAGGTGTATTGGTTTCCGGTAATCGAGGCATCCATTGCAATGGCGCGGCAGTCCCCCGACCCAGCGCTCGTCGCGCTTGAACCCTCCCTGCCCTACGAACTCGGAGGACCTCCGCCCGGAACCACAATGTATCCCGCCTACGTTCGCGGTCTGGCGTACATCGCAAAGAGGAATGGACCGTCGGCGGCTGCGGAATTCCGGAAGTTCCTCGATCACTCGGGGGTCGTGCAGAACTTTTTGTTAGGCTCGCTTGCTCATCTCCAACTCGGTCGTGCCTATGCCATTTCCGGTGAAACAGCCAAGGCTAAGGCGGCGTACAAAGATTTCCTGAGTCTTTGGAAAGACGCCGATCCCGACATACCCATCTTCAAAGAAGCGAAAGCGGAGTACGCGAAACTACAGTGAGCCGCGATTTTCATCCACCAGACTTTGCGACGCTCGCCTCGTTCACGTAACGGCTTAGTACCGCGGCGAGGCCTTCGTAGCTCGTCGAAATCATTCCCACGTGATTGCCAGGCACTGTTTCGACTGTAAACTTAGCCGCTAAGTGGGACCATACCGCGGTCGGATCCTCGGGAAAATAAGTGCTGATCTCGGCCCGCACGAATCGGATGGTGCCGGGATAGAAGTGAGGATGATAGCGCTCCCAGGCCACGTACCCTGTGTCCTCCATCCATTGGGCTACTCCGTCAGCCGGTAGGGCAGAATGATGGCTTCTATGCGGTGGATTTCCGTCCTTGTCTGCCGACGTCCGCGCCCGATTCCTACCTAGAGCTGATTTCATCAGCGAACCTACTCTACGTTTCGTCACGCTAAGGGACAAGTGCATACGTTGCGAAGCAGAGAGGTGATTTTTGTGGGGATAGGAATCCACGAGCGCCAACAGGGCTACCTTTTCGCCCTCGGCCAACAAGTGTCGGGCTATCTCGAGCACTACCAACCCTCCGAGGGAGTAACCAATCAGGAAATAGGGACCGCCTGGTTGCAACTCCTTGATCGCGTCGAGATGGAACTGCGCCATCGCTTCGATCGTGGTGAATGGTTTGTCCACTCCGTCAATTCCTCTGGCCTGCATGCCGTAGATGGATTGCGAGCATTTCATTTTCTCAACGAGGTGGAAGAATCCCAACACGGTGCCACTAATGCCATGCGCGATGAAGATCGGAAAGTCAGGCCCAGCCTTCAGCAGAACGATGGGCGGGACTCTTGGTGGGTCGGGTTTGTCCAGGAGTTCCGCCAGAGTGGCGATCGTGGGCGCTCGATAGATCAGCACCGGAGCCAGATCGCGGCCATAGCGCTCCGCGATCTCAGCAAACATCCTCTCGGCTAGCGATGGATTGCCTCCGAGATCGAAAAAATTGTCATTCACCTGAACTGACGGCCGCTGCAGCACGCGCTGCCAGACGGGAACCAGAAACTCGACTGCGGTCCTCTGCGTCATGAATGCGCGAATTCCCAGTAGAGTTCTCTGGCCTTCTTATAGAGAGGGCCGAACTCAAGTTGACGGTTCCCGATCCGAGTCACGGGAACTACCTTGGAATAGTTTCCGGACGCGAAAATTTCATCTGCCTTCTCAAAGTCCTTGTAAGTGAGAGTCGTCTCGACTACCTTCACTCCTGCAGTGCGCAAGAGCCCGATCACCCTCTGTCGAGTGATGCCTGCAAGAAATGTTCCATTCGGGATCGGTGTCAGCACTACGCCATCTTTGGCCATGAAGACATTCGAAGTCGCGAGTTCAGCGACGTTGCCCAGCATGTCGCATACAATCGCATTGTCAAACCCCCTCTCGTGCGCTTCAAAGAGCGAGCGTGAATTGTTGGGATAGAGACATCCCGCCTTGGCATCGACCGGCATGGTTTCGATTGTGGGCCTGCGATATGGGGAGAGGGTAATCGAGAAGCCTTTCGGGACGCGCATCGGCGCTTCATAGATGGAAAGACACCAGCGCGTCGAGTCGGGATCGTGCGCCTGCACCCACGGCCCTTCTTTTTCCGCCCAATACATCGGGCGGATATAAAGTGCTGCATCCTTATCGAACTTCGTGATTCCTTCCCGCGCCAGCCTTACCCATTCTTCGGTCGAAACCGTCGGTTTGAGATAGAGCTTCCTGGCAGAATCGTTCACCCGCGCACAATGAAGCTCGAGATCGGGTGTGACCCCCTCAAACGTGCGAGCGCCATCGAATACCAGGGAGCAGAGCCATGCGGCATGCGTGCGCGGGCCCATGATTGGCACATTGCCCTCGTGCCAGCCTTCCTCGAAATACGTCCAGGTCTTGGACCATCCAGTTCCGAGTCCCATGTGTTCACTCCCCTGCCCCATCCATCGTAAAGTAACTCTCCAACCGAGGGTCGAAGACCTTCAGGATCTATTTATTACCGCTGGCATAACCAAAAACGGCTTTCAACTCCAGGAATTCTTCCAGCCCGGCCTCACCCCATTCGCGGCCGTTGCCTGACTGTTTGTAACCGCCAAAACAACCGGCGAAGTCGATTCTGGCGCCATTGATGTGTACATTGCCCGCTCGAATTCGCTTGGCAACCCGGTGCGCGCGTTCGAGGTCTCCGCCAGTTACGAAGCCCGACAGACCGTACGGCGTGTCATTTGCAATTCGGATAGCTTCTTCTTCGTTCTCGTACGGGATGATGCAGAGAACTGGGCCGAAGATTTCCTCGCGCGCGATCGTCATATCGTTGCGGACATCGGCGAACACTGTAGGTTTCACGAAGTATCCTTTGTTCATGCCTTCCGACCGTCCCGGCCCGCCAGCCACTAACTTCGCACCCTCCGCCACGCCCTGCTGGATTAGACGCTGCACTTTGTCGAACTGAGCCTTGCTCGCGAGCGGGCCGATGCCGGTCTCCTTGTTAAATGGATCGCCGACGACGGTGCCGTCGGCTATCTGTTTCGCCACTGCCGCAGCATCGTTCATTTTGGAGCGAGGAACAAGCATCCGCGTAGGAGCATTGCAGGATTGTCCGGAATTGCGAAAGCATTCCTGCGCTCCATGCTTGACCGCACCCTCCAGGTCGGCGTCATCTAGAACGATGTTCGCCGATTTTCCGCCCAACTCCTGTGTGACCCGTTTCACCGAAGGGGCGGCGGCTACAGCGACGGTGACGCCGGCTCGCGTGGATCCCGTGAAGGAAACCATAGCCACGTCTGGATGCGAGGCAATTGCTGCGCCAACTGTGGGTCCGTCGCCATTGACCAGGTTGAAGACGCCAGCCGGAACGGCCGCTTCATGCAGGATTTGCGCAAGGAGATAAGCAGAGAGCGGCGCAACTTCACTGGGTTTAAGGACGATGGTGCACCCGGCTGCCAGAGCGGGTGCTACCTTGCAGACGATCTGGTTCATGGGCCAATTCCACGGAGTGATCAGTCCACACACTCCAATCGGCTCTTTCCGCATGAGGGTCGAACCCTTAAGCTCTTCGAAGTGAAAGTGCTCCAGAACCTTCACGATCTCAAGCAGATGGGCCAGTCCGGCGGGCGCTTGCGCTTTTCTGGACAGCGCGATCGGAGCGCCCATCTCCAGCGAAATCGTCTCCGCCATCTCACCGATCTTCGATTGATAGACCTCGATGATTCCGCGTAGAAGGCCAAGACGTTCCTCCGGACTCGTTTCGGAATACGTTGCGAAGGCTCGTTTGGCCGCAGCCACCGCGCGGTCTACATCTGCGGCACCGCCGAGCGAGATAATCGCAACCGGTTCTTCGTTGGAGGGGTTGATGACTGTGAAATCGTGGGTCACACCAGGCTCGACCCATTTCCCATCGATGTAAAATTGCCGGCAAGTCTTCATTGGTCGCTGTCTCGTAAACGGGCCCGTGGAGTCCCATTCTCCTCGCGCTCCATTCGCAAGCTCCCCAACCAAAAGATATCATCCCTTTGAAACGCGCGCCCTTACAGATTTCGGATCCCAAGGCGTCAATTCAAAGTTTGCTCAATGTTACGTTGGTTTCAATTCGCAGCTTTCGGCGGGCTGTCAGAGCTGTTTTTCGAATCGAGGGGCTCGTATGATCAAGGTGCGTGACGCAGAGCGCTGATCTCAATGACAGCCTTTGAATCCACTAACTCAGAGTTTGGACCGATTCCCAAGCACGCGCCGGCGATAGCCGAGATCCTGACTCCGATTTGGCAACGGCTGCTGCAGCGACCATCCATCGGGACCGAAGAGAACTTCTTTGAGATCGGAGGTACTCTTTCCTTGGCCGATGCGTTGTTCGAAGAAGTTGCACGGAAGTGTGGGCGCGAACTGCCGAGTGCAACGCTCTTCCACGCTCCCACGATCACGGCTTTGGCTTCCGTGCTGGAACAACCCGTGCTTCCTCGGTTCTCCCCCTTTGTCCGGTTGAAGGCTGGAAACGATCAACCGCCAATCGTGATTGCACACGGCCTCGGCGGTCATCCGAATTTTTTCCAGCTTGCAAAACACATTCACACGGGTCATCCGATATACGGGATCCAAGCCAGAGGTCTTGACGGGATGGAGGAACCGCAGGATCGTATCGAGGATATGGCCCAACTCTACCTCGACGAACTGAACAAGCTTCAGCCGAAAGGCCCTTACATTCTGATCGGTTATTCATTCGGAGGTCTGGTGACGCTGGAGATGGCGCAGCGCCTATCCAGGGCGGGAGAAAATATCGGCCTGCTGGTGCTGGTCGATACTTACCCCGATCCCCATTTTCTCTCAAACGGGCAGCGGCTTTGGCTCAGCGCGCGCCGGATAAAACGGCATATTTCTGAAGTGAAGAAAATGCGGCCCCGTCGTGCAATCTCGTACTTCATTCGCGGGCTTGAACACCGCTTGGGGATTACCTTACTACCCATCCGCGGCAATCCTTCTTCGGAAAGGGCTGCTCTGTCGTTGGAGCGGACACTCCTGCACGTCAAGGAAAGAGCGTACGTGGCTTTGAGGCATTATCGGCCCCAGTTTTATCAAGGCAAAATAAAATTCGTAGGAGCCGAGATCAGTCCCTACTTTCCCAACAATCCGACTTCGGTTTGGAGCAAGCTGGCCGACGAATTCGAAGCCGAGATTGTGCCCGGAGGCCATTTGGAAATTGTCACGATGTGTTTCGAGGGTCTTGCCGATGTGATTACGAGATATGTGGAAGAAACGTGCCCACAAGGATAGTCGAGGGACGGTACCCTCAGCTGGTAGCTGTTATGTTCTTCGCGGGGGCACTAAAAACAATCGGCCGCGAGTTGTGACTGCAAGTTCTCCCTCTGTTTCTGTCGGAGCCGCTCCTCCAAAACCCTGGCTAAAACATCAACTTCCTTCCGGCATCTTCTGATCTCCAGCACCGCTTGCAGCGACTCGTTGATTTTCTCCTGCACCTCGCGCAGGTAAGCTTCGTGCCTGGCCACGATGAGCGACTGAAGATCGGGCGCCTCTTCTGGTTCTGCCCGTACTTCACAGAACTCAAGTCCAAAACAGAAGCCCGAACGATTGCGAACGACTCCGGCAATCTGGACCCTCCCCGATGTCTGAAACTCCACTTTCATCAGTTCGCCAGGCTGCAGATTGATTCCTCCATAGAGCTCCATGCCCGCGCGGCTCAACTCACACACCATTCCGGGTACCGCTTTATTTGTGGCCCCAGGTTTGGCCGCAATATAGACAGGCAGGTGCACATGGTATCGGGGCCATCGACGAGTGTTGAGCGGGCTCATCTCGAAGAAATGTCATCCAACGCATTTATTTCAGCAAGCCGAAGTGCAGCAGGTACGCCGCGGCCGCCACCCCGATCGTGAGTAGACCGACCGCTCTTGCCAGCTTGAATCGCCCCGGCCGGGGCTCCTTGACCTGCCCCGATGCGGTTCGGAGTTTCTCGATCCAATCGTGCTCGAATTTGTTCTGATTTGACTGCTCCCAGATCAGAGCTCCCAGGCGGCGGTGATCGTCGGCCGCCAGCGAAACAAAGCGGAATGGCTGCATCCCATTCGTGACCGGGCGCAGCATCTCTGCTCCTCCAAGCACAGAACCGGCTCCGGTCAGGAACATGAGCTTCACTCGCGATCCCTGCACAACCGGCGGAGAGAGTGAAAGCAGGCCACCGGTCAGTGAGATCACCTGGATGTTGGCCCCGACGCGCTGCCCGTTCGGGAACCGAAGCACAGCGGCAGTATTGCCTTCAAGATGTGCGCGCGGAACACGCCACATCTGGCGGGATTGGGGGAGGCTGTCCATAATAGGCATCCAGTATGTAGCCGCAGTGGTTACTAACAGAAGATTACGTAGGTGCCATCCATGGTCTGGTTACGGCCATGCCGGGAGGGGCACTTCTTTCGCCGGTATAATGGCCCGAGGCTCATGAAGTGGGTTCGGGCCATCCCCCGGCTATTCGATTCGGAGCATGGCGCAAATGACCGCCTCGCTCCACGATGGCTCTTTCTGCGGGCCCTCGGCGGCATCTACTTTTCCGCCTTCTTTTCCCTGATTTTTCAGATCCGGGGGCTGATTGGCCCCCACGGGATTTTGCCCACAGGCGAATATCTACGAGCAGTAGTGCATTCGCTGGGGTATAGCCGCGGTTTATGGTTTGCGCCAACATTGCTTTGGCTCTCGAGCAGTTCACATGCGCTCACTGTTTTGTGCTGGGTGGGCATGGGCGCGTCGGTGCTGTTGATCCTAAATGTATGGCCACGTGGAATGCTGGCTATCTGCTTCGTCTGCTTTCTTTCATTCGTCAGCGCTGCGCAAGATTTTTCCGGTTATCAATCGGATGGCATGCTGCTCGAGGCCGGTTTCATCGCGCTTTTCTTTGCTCCGCCCGGGTTTCGCCCAGGCATCGGTCGAGCATCGCCTCCATCTCGCGCCAGTTTGTTCTTGTTGCAATGGGAGTGGTTTCGCATCTACTTCGAATCCGGGGTCGCGAAGATGGTCGGTGGGGATCCCGAATGGCGCAATTTTACGGCGATGGATGAGTACTATCAGAACGGTCCACTGCCCACATGGATCGGTTGGTACGTGCAACATCTGCCGCACTGGTTTCATGCTTTTTCTGTCTTCGCCACACTTGCACTGGAGCTGGTTTTGGTGTGGATGTTATTTCTGCCTCGCCGCTGGCGCATCGTCTGCTTCCTTATTGTGACTCCCTGGGAACTGGGCATCATTCTCACGGCCAACTACACATTTCTGAACTATCTGGTTCTGACGCTGGGATTTCTTTTGCTGGACGACCGCTTTTTGCAGCGCTTCTTGCCTCAGGGATGGAGGAAATGTTTCGTCGCAAGATCTGAGGAAGGCCCGGCAGAAAATCCAGCCGGCTTAGGTTGGCGCCTTAAGAACCTGAAACTCTCTCTGACCGGCATCGTTCTGGCATGGATTTTCTACGCCACCACAGCCCAGTTGATCTGGATGTTCTACCCTCTGCCGCTGCCGACGGAGCCAGTAGCGGCGTTGGAGCCATTCCGGATCGCCAATCGTTACGGACTCTTCGGAATCATGACGCGGGGCCGTTACGAGATGGAGTTTCAGGGTTCGGAGGATGGCCAGAACTGGATTCCTTATCCCTTCCGCTATAAGCCGCAGGATCTCGACGAGCCGCCCGGAATTTACGCCCCCTATCAGCCGAGATTCGATTGGAATTTATGGTTTGCCTCGTTAGGCTCCTGGCAAGATTATCCAATTGTGCCGAGAACCGAAGTCTGTCTGCTATCCAACGAGAAAGGTGTTCTCAGGCTTTTCAAAAGCAATCCGTTTCCAAATAAACCTCCGCAAAAAGTGCGCACCATTCTCTGGCAATATTGGTTCACTACAATGTCAGAGAAACGGACTACGGGTCTCTGGTGGCGCCGGCAATTGATTGGACTCTATGCGCCCACGCTGGAACGCGAACCCGACGGCGCCATCCGTGCCATCGAATGGCCTACGACCGGTCCGCGCGAGTGAGGTTAGCGGCGATCGGATTCTTCCCGCCGTCACCCCTTCAACCTCGACAACGCCGTCCTCGCCGCATGATAGCCGCACATGCCGTGCACTCCTCCGCCGGGAGGAGTAGACGCGGAGCAAATATAGATATCTCGCGCCGATGTGCCGTAGTGTCGCCATGTTGGACGAAACAAAAACTGACGAATATCCAGAATGCCGCCCCCGATGTCACCTCCCACAAGATTCGCGTCCATGTTCTCCAGATCTGCCGGAGAAAAGACGCACCGCGCCAAAATGCACTCGCGAAACCCGGGAGCGAAACGCTCAATCTGATTTTCCAGTTTCTCGATCATGTCTACTTTGGAACCGTTTGGCACATGGCAATAAGCCCAAGCTGTGTGTTTACCCGCTGGAACTCGCGAGCTGTCGAAGAGACTCGGTTGGGCCAGCAGAACAAACGGACGAAGTGCATCCCGTCCGTCTCGGACAGCCTTTTCCGAGGCAGCAATCTCCTCGAAGCTCCCACCCAGATGCACGGTCGCCGCTCTCAAACAGTCGTTAGCCTTCCATGGAATGGGGGCGTTCAGAGCGTAATCCACCTTGAAAGCCGCAGCGCCATAACGGTATCTTCCGAGCTGCCGCTTGTAGCTCTCGGTCAATTTTTGGCCCCCAACCTTGAGAAGCTGGTGGGGAGTCAGGTCACAAAGACTCACTTCATACCCCGGCAACGCCGACAAACTCTCGACCTTCGATGAAGTGTTTATCCTGCCTCCGAGAGCGGAGAGCACACCAGATAAGGCATCGGTGATGGACTGTGCACCGCCACGAGGAATCGGCCAACCCACGGCATGCGCGGGCACAGCCATCAGAATCGCAAAGGCCGCGCTCAACGGTTCGTCCAGGCTGAGGAAAGAATGAGCGGCCAGGCCCGCAAACAGGGCCCGGGTTCGCGGGCTCCGGAATCGGCGAGCGACAGCTTTGGCTGACTGCAGCGCCAGTGCTCCAAAACGCGCCATCAGCCACGGGTGTCTGGGAATGAATGGAACCGGACGCAGCACCTCTGGAGCAAATTCGCTCCACTCCTTGACGAACGGACGCATGAGCTTTTCCCATGCTGGTCCGTCGTCCCCAAGAGAGTCGCGTGCTTCGCCGAGGTCACGTTCCAACAGGACTGCCGTCCCATCGTCCAGTGGGTGAGCCAACGGAGTAGGCGAGTGAATCCACTGCAATCCATGGTGGGCGAGGGGCAGCGACGAGAAGAATGGCGAACTTGCGCCCAGCGGATAGATGGCTGATCCGAAGTCGTGCCGAAATCCTGGCATCGTTAACTCCAGGGTGCGAGCGGCACCCCCGGGTGTCGACTCAGCCTCGAACACGTCTACCTGCATGCCAGCTTGGGCCAGTACGATGGCCGCCGCTAGTCCATTCGGCCCGGCACCGATGACACATGCCTTACCGCTCATCGCGGAATCACGTAACGCGAACCTCGAAAAACAGTTACTTGCTGGCCTCGCCGATGAATACTCCGTAGGGCCTGAGCGAAACTCGGTCTCCCGTGGCTGCAGATTTTTCGGTAACCAGGAGAGCAGTAGCTGATCCGAAGCCGTTAGGTTTGAGCTCCAGCTGTATGTTTTGGGGAGCGTCGGTCATATTCAACGAGACGACCACGGCTTGATTCTTATACACCCGCAAGTAAGAAAGTACGTTCGCGTTGCTTTCGTTGATCGCTTTATAGTCACCGTTTAGTAAAGCGCTGTTCGTGTGACGCAGCTTGAGCACGCTCTTGTAGAACTCCAGTATCGAATCCGGATCTCTCGATTCGTCGACCACGTTGTGCGTCTTGTAGGTCGAAGGGACCGGTAGCCATGGAGTGCCTTTCGTGAAGCCGGCATTCGAGCTGTCATCCCATTGCATCGGGGTGCGTTCGCCGTCCCGCCCTTTTTCCGTCGGCCATCCCTTACGACCGATCGGATCCTTTACATCCTCTTGACGTGTCGGCGGCGTTGTTTTCATGCCGATCTCTTCTCCGTAATACATGATTGGAGTTCCACGCAGGGTGAGATAGAGCGCGGCCGTCAGCTTCGCGATCTGGTCGTTGTGCTTGCCATCTCCGTAGCGATCGTAGGAGCGCACGATGTCGTGATTGCTGATCACGAATGTCGGCCAGCCCGACGCGGCATCCACCGCCGCAATTTGCTTGCGAAATTCCGCGGGCGACAGTTTGTTGACCATGGTGAAAAGAAAATCCATGGGCAACTGCAATTCGTTATTGCCCTTGCCGTAGTACTGGTTTAGTTCGGCTACGTCGGCCGTCCACGTCTCTCCAATCAACACCGCATCATATTCATTCGCCACTTGGCGCAATCCGCGCAGAATGTCGTGGACCTCGGGCAGCTTGCTGTTGTATTTGTTCTGCTCAAAGGGGTCTCCGAAAGCGTTTTTGCCCTGTTTCAGAATCGGATTGTCTTTCAAGTTCGGATCTTCAAACAGCGTATCCACAGCATCAAGACGGAAGCCCGTAACCCCACGCTTGTACCACCAGCGCGTTACATCAAACATGGCATCTTTCACTGCGGGATTGCGCCAGTTCAGGTCAGGCTGCTGAGGATAGAAAATATGGTAATAGTACTGATTCGTGGTTGGATCGAATTGCCAGGCCGATCCGCCAAAGATCGAAACCCAATTGTTTGGAGGTTGTCCCGGTCCCTTGCCATCTCGCCAGATGTACCAAGCGCGATAAGGCGAAGTTCGCAACGATTTCGAAGCCAGAAACCATTTGTGCTGGTCTGACGTGTGATTCACCACGAAGTCGAGGATGATGTGGATGTTTCGCTTCTTCGCCTCGCTTGCCAGGAAATCAAAGTCCGCCAATGTCCCGTACATAGGGTCGATATTTTCATAATCGGAAACGTCGTAACCGAAATCCACCTGCGGCGATGGGAAGCAGGGCGAAATCCAGATCGCGTCCACGCCAAGGTCTTTCAAGTAATCCAGCTTCGACGCGATTCCCCTGAGATCGCCAACGCCGTCATTGTTGCTGTCGGCAAAGCTGCGAGGATAAATCTCGTAGAAGACCGCATGTTGCCACCAGGGATGATCAGCGCCGTTCGCCGCGCCGGAAGACATCTGCGCGCAGGTTGGCAACCATGAAATACAAGCAAGAACCCACAGCGCAACCCATCGTACGATTTTCTTCATGTTAAGGCCTCGACGCACCCAGTGCCTCCCAGCCCGTAAGAGCGACGCTTGACCACTCGGCAGGAAGCCATGCGGAGCTTGCAAAGTAGGAGTTCACTGCATATAAGAATTAGGGGCGAATTCTAGCATGACCCGAGTTGCGAAGGTACCGACCTCTTGTCTCCTTCACGCCGTCTATTCCTGAAATCTCTCAGCCGATCGGGTCTCGTCCTGTCGCTCGAAAGCATTTTATCGTTGCCGCGTCCCGCCTGGATGCAAACTGGAGCCGTTTCCGAAAAGAAAAATGGCGCCCAGAAGAATTCCGTCGATGATAAGGAACTCGGCGTGAGCTTCGTGAATGTCGCTCGCGAATCCGGCCTTCACGCGAAAACATTTTTTGGCGGCGAGCACAAGAACAAGTACCTCCTGGAGACGACCGGCTGCGGCGTCGCGTTCTACGACTACGATAACGACGGCTGGCTCGATATTTTTCTGGTGAATGGTTGTCGGCTGGAAGGGTTTTCGCCCGGCAGCGAACCTATCTCGCATCTTTTTCGCAACAATCGCGACGGCACTTTTACCGACGTCACCACGAAGACCGGACTCGCACACTCCGGCTGGGGACAAGGCGTTTGCGTCGGAGACTACGACAACGACGGCTGGGACGATCTTTTCGTGACCTACTACGGCAAGAATGTTCTTTACCATAACAACGGAGATGGAACCTTTACTGACGTGAGCCAGAAGGCGGGCGTGGCTGGCAAAGGGACGCGCTGGAACACCGGCTGTGCGTTTGTCGATTACGATCGCGACGGGCGCCTCGACCTTTTCGTTGCCAACTACATTGATATGGACCTTGCCACCGCCCCGGTGCCGGAGTCAGGGCCGTGTCTTTACAAGGGAGTGTTGGTGGCATGCGGGCCGCCCGGTCTGCAGGGCGGAAAAAACATCCTCTACCACAACAACGGCGACGGCACTTTCACTGACGTCACGGAGTCTGCTGGAATACTCCACACCACCAGTACCTACGGTCTGGGTGTACTCTCTGCCGACTTCGATAACGATGGCTGGCCCGATATTTACGTTGCCAACGATTCCGCCGCCAGCGCGCTCTATCACAACAAGAAGAACGGAACGTTCGAAGACATCGCCATCGAAGCCGGTTGCGCCTTGAGTCCAGATGGTAAGCCGCAAGCGGGCATGGGCGTCTCCGCCGCCGACTACGATCTTGATGGCAACCTCGATCTGCTCAAGACCAACTTCGCCGGTGACACGCCTTCTCTTTACCACAACCAGGGCGGCGGGAACTTCGAAGATGCCACCTTCACCGCGGGACTGGGGGCGCACACCCAATTTCTGGGCTGGGGCTGCGGGTTCTTCGACTTCGACAATGATGGCTGGGCCGACATCCTGATCTGCAACGGCCACGTTTATCCCGAGGTCGAGCAGTTAAAGACTGAGGCAGGTTATCCTCAGCGCAAGTTGCTTTATCGCAACCTGCGTAACGGCCATTTCGCCGACATATCCCTGCAGGTTGGATCAGGAATTTCTGACCCCGCGCCTTGCCGCGGTTGCGCCTTCGGCGACTTCGACAATGACGGGGACATTGATGTGGTAGTGAACACGGTCAACGATTATCCGCAACTCTTGCGTTGCGATTCCAGGCTCGATCACAACTGGATCAAGATTCGCACTATCGGGACGAAATCGAATCGCAGCGGCATTGGAGCGCGGCTTACTTGCATCACGCATCCTGTGGGGGAAGAAAAGCCCCACCAGCAGATCGACGAAGTGCGCAGCGGCGGAAGCTACATTTCACAAAGTGATCTGCGTATTCATTTCGGCTTGGGAAAAGCGGAAAAAGTTGATGTTCTGGAAATCCGCTGGCCCAGCGGCCTTGTGGACACGCTAAAGGATGTGAAGGCAAACCAGTTGATCTTCGTGAAGGAAGGCGAAGGAATCAGTCGGATGGTGCAGTTCGATAAGAATACGAGGTTAAAACGATAAGGTTGCTATTAACGCGGGATGACTGGCCTCGGTTCCAAAGGGCGATCTTGCTCCGCCGCCAATTGCTCTGCCATTTCCTTGGGTAAGGCGTGCAGTAGTTCGAGGAACGCCGCATTGGTCCATCCGAAACCTACTACGTTCATCTTGTAACCGAGTTCCGCATGGACGTCGGACGAGCGCGTTACCACATTGTACTTCTCGACGATATAGCCGTCGCGACGAAAATTCTCCGCCACCATCGACAAAAACTCATACGATACTCTGTCCGCATCCGCGTTGTAGCCGTAGCGGCGCAATCCTCCCACTGCCAGCATTTCAATGTTTCCCCAGCCGTACGGCAAGTCCCACTGCGCTCCTGAGTCTTCAGTACTCATCGCCAATCCGCCCGGCCTTTCAAGGGTTGTGATATTTTTTTCCACGGCACTCGCCTGCCCGGGTGTGGCTAGCCCTGCCCACAGCGGATAGAAGGTTGTTGCGTAGCGGTAAGAGGATCTCTGTCGGGCGATGAGATCGTAGTCGAAAAAAAAGCCGGCCTTCTCATCCCACAGGTAGCGAGTGACCAGTTCCTTGCGCCTCTCGGCGCGCTCGCTCCACTTGTCGGCGTCGGCGCTGCGTCCCAGCCATCGGCTGATCTGCTCCATATCTCTCTCGGTTTTGTAGAGCAAGCTGTTCAGGCACACCGGAGCGTAGTGATGAGTGCCGGCACCGAATGGCCCGAAGCGGAAACTAACATCGAAGCCGGATTCCCGCATCGAACGGTCGCCCTTGTAATAGTCCGAACTCAGCTGGTATTCGTGAGGCTCATCGCAAGCCGCGTGCGCCATCGTATGCGAAACATCGCAGATCTGCAGTGTGTAAGGCGATCCCGCGACGGACTTCTCGGCCCCGGGTAAGCTTTCGTGAATGTAGTCATCCGCTTGGGTGGGATGAAAGAAAAAATAAGTCGCAACCTTGCGATAGAAGCCGGTCTCGTCCTGCACCGCCTCCGGCGGCGGGCCTTCCCCGAAATCGTAATAACGCGACAAGCCCGTCTCTCCGGCAAGGTGAGGACCGCGATTCCACAAGTGGTAATCCTTGTCGAGATCGGCATAGGCCTTCTCCAGCCACGCACGATCTGAGTGCCCGGATTTCTGCAGCGCGTTGTACACCTCCACAAACATGGAGCTCAGAAACGGTGGCTGAGAACGGGTCAGATAATAGGTCCGGTTGGCGTTGAGCATGGCTCCGTAGTTTTCAACTTCGAAAAAGAAATTGTCGACCATGCCGCGAGCCAGCTCGACGCGGCCGGCTCGAAGCAGCCCCCGAATGATGAAGTAGCTGTCCCAACCGTACATTTCGTTGAAGCGGCCTCCGGGGACGACATACTTGTTCTCGAGATAGAGCAGACCAGGAGGTTGTAACTTCGCAGTATCGATTTCGCCGAGATGATGAATCACGACGGGCAGATACTCGACTCGCACATCACAATTCATGGTCAGTTTTTTCAGGGCATCTGGTTCAGCAAAACCCGCGGGCAAGTAAATTGTAGGTAGGGCCTTGATCTTGGGATCGGCCACGCTCTCACATTCGCTCATCGAGCGCGTCAGGGTATCCCACGCTGAGGAGATGTATTCCAGAATTGGTTTTAGGCCCTGCCCTTGTCCGGCTTCAGATTCTGCCGCGGAAGTTGAGCCGCAGGGCGCCGGAGACGACAGGACCAGCCAGAAACCAAAAAAGACACCTAGGCCGCGACGAGCAAGTCTGAAATAGCGCGATTTCATTCGCCTGGAGGATGCGGTCGTCATCTTATGCCGCGCCGCCATCTTGGCGGGCTCACGGGTTCAGACTAAACGAACCTTTCACCCGGATGTCCCGGGAAGAAGATCCAACCAGCACGTCGAACTGTCCGGGTTCGGTCACCCAGCCCTTCTTCTCGGTGCTGTAGAAGGCCATTGCGCTCGGGTCAAGCTTGAAATGGACATCCTTCGACTCTCCCGCCGCCAACGCAATTCGCTGAAAGCCCTTCAGCTCCTGGACGGGGCGATCCACGCTGGAATGTCCGTTATGTACGTAGAGTTCCACTACTTCGGCGCCCGGTCGTGACCCACTGTTGCGGACGGAAAGGCTCACCTCAACCGGCCCGCCCGATGTCTGGTTCGGCGAAATCTTCAGATCACTGTAATCGAACTTCGTGTAGGAAAGTCCATAGCCGAAGGGAAACAGCGGCTCGATTTTGCGCTTGTCGAAATATCGGTAGCCTACGTAAATGCCCTCGGCGTAATCGACCTGCAAATTCTTGCCCGGATAATGTCCGTAAGCTGGAGAATCTTTCCACTGCTTCACAAAAGAAACCGGCAGCTTCCCTGAGGGATCCGCATCGCCAAATAAAACATCTGCGATTGCATTTCCACCTTCCTGCCCTCCATACCACATGTCCAGAATCGCTGGAACCTGCGCGATCCACTTCGACATGATGACCGGCCCGCCGGCATTGATCACCACGATGGTGTTTTTATTTACTTTTGCCACTGCCTCGATCAAGGCGTCCTGTCCGGCCGGCAGATCGAGCGATTTGATATCAAAATCCTCCGACTCAAGCTTCGCATATCTCCCCACCACGATCACGGCAGCGTCCGCTTTTGCGGCGGCGTTGACGGCTTCTTTTCTAAGTTGCTCTCTGGCCTCCGGAGTATCTTTGCTCGGATCTTCGCCCTCCATGCTCACGCCCAACGAATAGCTCACTTGCAAGCGCTCGCCGGCGCGATCCTGAATGCCTTTGAGCGGAGCGACCGAATATTTTGGGGTTACCAGCGAACTGCCACCGCCACCGGTCCTTGCTACCGCTGCGTTGGGTCCGATCACAACCAGGGAGTGGATTTTCGTCGGATCAAGAGGTAGCAAATCGCTGCCGTTCTTGAGCAGAACGATACTTTCGGTGGCCGCCTTCCGCGCGACGGCCCGCTGCTCAGGAGTATCGATCTCCCCGGTCGCGGTATGAGGCTTGTCAAATTCTCCGCTAAGGAACATCACTCGCAGCATGCGGCCCACGTTGTCATCAATCGTGGCCACCGAGATTTTTCCAGCCGATATTTCCGGAAGCACCTTCTCTGGAACCAGCCAGCCACCGCCATTCCCGGCCGCCAGCGTCTTCGGCTTTTTCAGCCAGTCTTTCATCGGCTGACCGCCGGGCATCTCCAAATCCATTCCGGCATTCACAGTGCCCACGGTGCTGTATGTGCTGCCCCAGTCGGAAACGACAAAGCCTTTGAAATCCCATTCTTTTTGCAGCACATCCTTCAGCAGGAAAGAATTCTCAGCACAGTAGGTTCCGTTAAGCTTGTTGTAAGCCGACATCACGGACCAGACTCCGCCTTCTTCCACTGCTGCTTTGAAAGCCGGGAAATAGATTTCGTGCAAGGCACGCTGATCAACGATTGCATTGATGCGATGCCGTTCGAACTCCTGGTTGTTCGCGGCAAAGTGCTTTACGGTTGCGATCACACCCTCGCCTTGAACGCCCTTGATGTAAGCCACTCCCAGGCGGCTCGTGAGATAGGGATCTTCGCCGTACCCTTCGAAATTCCTGCCCCAAAGAGGAGTACGGTTAATGTTGACGGTTGGGCCCAAAATCATGTCTCGTCCCACAGCTTTCACTTCCTGTCCGATTGCCTGGCCCTCGCTTTCCACCAGTTCGGTATCCCAGGTTGCGGCCATGGCTACTCCGGCAGGAAAGGCGGTCGTGGCGACTTTCGTCTTGGCAAACTCCGCGCTCATCTCGGAGGAAGGGCCCGCCCACGATCGTATGCCGAGCGGGCCGTCGGCCATTTTTATGGAAGGAATACCGAGCCGCTCGTTTGCAACGCTCTGCATCCAGTCGGCGCCACTCAACATCGCAACTTTTTCCTGCAACGTCATGCGGCTCAGCAAGTCTTGAACTCGTTGCTCAACCGGAAGACTGGGATTCTTGTATGGCGGAGTATCGGAACCGCTCTGACCCTGTGCACTACTGAGTATGGCCGCCAAGAAAATGAGAACGGTACAAAGCAGACGCTTCATTTATCAACCTCCGCAGAGTGGGGATCGTTTTACAAGTTAAGCTTGCAGCAGAATCATACGCGCCAAGCTTTCAAATCATCGCGCGAATTACAATCCTGACGGTAATCGGGCGATAATGGTGAAGATGCCTAGTCTCCGAATCAACCGGCTCTACGGATTGCGACCGCTGCGGCAACTGGGACAGATGAATCTACATCTAGCAAAAGCGCGCAGTCAACGAAGTAACTCCGCTTAGCCTGATCATGAGAAACGCAAAGATTGCTCGATACTCTCTCATCGTTCTTAGTCTTATCGCGATTCCAGTACTCTGCTCGCAGTCAGCCAATTCGCAATCCGGCGCAGTAGGCGAGGCCGTCGTCCTGAAAGACGTTCGTGTGATTGACGGACTGGGCGGGCCGCCGCTGGAGCATGCCGCCATCGTGATCGAAGGTGACCGCATCGTTTCCGTTGGTCCGGTTAAAAAGGCGCGCTGGCCAACGTCCGCACGAATCATCGACTATGGCGGAAAGTCGGTGTTACCCGGCCTTATTTCCGACCATTCGCACGTCGGGCAAGTCGATGGAACCGGGACCGGACCGCAGAATTACACCCAGGCAAACATTTTACGCCAGCTGCGGCAATACGAAGCCTATGGAGTAACGACCTTGATGGCTCTCGGCCTGAATATGGATTTGTTCTACGAGCTGCGGGCTCAACTACATTCCGGTTTGTTGCCGGGCGCTGATCTCTTCGGCGCGGACCGCGGAATTGGCATTCCCGATGGTGCTCCGCCAGTTGCGCCGCTCAATTTGGGAGATAGTCACCTTTACCGCGTCTCAACGCCAGAACAGGCGGTCCAGGCCGTCGACGAGATGGCAACCCGCAAGCCGGACCTTATCAAAATATGGATTGATGACTTCCACGGCAGCCTGCGGGTCAAAATGTCACCGGAAGTCTACGGCGCGGCGATCAAGGAAGCGCACCGGCTGGGATTGCGCGTGGCGGCTCATATCTATTACCTCGCGGATGCAAAGTCCCTGGTGAATCATGGCGCAGATATCATCGCTCACGGAGTCCGCGATCAGCCGTTGGATGCGGACTTCATTAATCTGATGCAGACTCGTTCCGTCTGGTACATTCCAACCATTGGTCTGGACGAGTCCGGTTACATTTATGCGGAGAAGCCGGAATGGCTCAACAATTCATTTCTGGTCCACGCGCTACAACCGATGCTGGCCGCTGAGTTCCATGATCCTGCCTGGCGCGAAAAAACCTTGAGCAATCAGCAACAGCTTGAGACTGCCAAGGCATCTGTTGCCACGAGCGAGCGTAATCTGAAAACCCTCTATGACGCGGGCGTGAACATCGGGTTTGGTACAGACTCCGGCGCAACGGCAACTCGTATTCCCGGTTTTGCCGAGCACCGGGAATTGGAATTGATTGTGGATTCAGGGCTGACCCCCTCGCAGGCGATCAGCCTTGCGACTTCGAAAGCCGCGGCACTGCTCCATCTTGACGATCGTGGAGTGCTGGCCCCAGGAAAGTTGGCGGATCTGTTCGTGGCCGAGGGAAACCCCGCGGCGCAAATCAAAGACATCCATAACATCGAAGCCGTCTGGCACCGGGGAAAGTTGGTGAGCGGCCGTGTCCAGGATTTCACGCCCTGAATCTTATTGAACTCTGAGATCCCATGAACAAGCGACCTGGACGGCTCGCTCCTAAACGACCGCCGAGCACAATAATTATGAAAGAACCTCTCAATCACTCAATCGTTTACGTGCGTCGTGCTGGCAACCGCATCGTGGGAGTTGCCGCCCTATCGCTGATGGGCGTTCTGGTTTTGTGGGCACAGGATGCGAAAAAACCCCAGGCGCCGAAACCTCCGGTACAAGAAGACGCGCAACCCTCGCCCAATCTGTTGCCTCCGGTTCAACTCGACGGTGACGCCGCGCTGCATCACTTGAACCAGCTCATTAGTTGGTATCGGCATTCCACCACCGGGATTCAGACAGTAGGACTGCCCACCGACGCTATTTATCAGGACAATATGCAGAGTCTCGCGGCCGAGGCCGTGCGCCTGGCATTTCAATCCGCGAAAGCCGAGGCTGCGCTGATTGCGGTTCAACAGAAAAGCAACGGTACAAACCCGTCATCCGGCGATACAACCCAGCAGCAGAAACTGGCCCAGCTGCAGGCCAGAACTTCTTCCCAGATTGATCAATTGCAGTCGCAGATCGAGACTCTGACTGCGCAAGTCGCGAAAGCTCCGTCTGCCCGCCGAGAAAATCTGATTTCACAGCGTGATGCTCTTCAAGGGGAGTTGGACCTGCAAAAGGCTCTCCTCGACGCCATTCAGAAAATGGCGGCCTTCGTGGAAAGCAACGGTGAACTCTCCGGCGGCCTTGAAGGCAGCATCAATCACCTGGCACGATCGATTCCCGAAGTTCTGGCTTCGAATGCAACCGCCAAGAAAACTGTAGGGACGCCCACGCCGGCCAAACCGTCGCTAACCAACTCTGGGGGCCTGATTAGCGAAGCCGCTACCCTGTACGACTACATGAGCGCCATGCACCAGCTCGACAAAATCAGCGAGGAAACCACCTACACCCGCGACACGGCAGACCAACTGTGTGCGCCGCTCCGAGATGCTCTCCGGGCAACGATTCAAGAGAGCCAGACACTGGCCAATCAGCCACCCGCCACCGATCCGCAACAGCTCCAGGCGGAGAAGCAGAATTTCCGGGAACTCACCGAGCGCTTCAAGCAGCTTTCTGGCGCGCTTCTTCCGCTGAGAGAGGAAATCATCGTTCTCAATGACAGCAAGGCGAATTTCGAGGAGTGGCACAACTCGATTTCCCGTGAATCCAAGTACGTTCTTCGTTCCGTGCTCGCCCGGGTATTCGCGATTCTGCTGGCGCTGGCCGTGATTCTGGTTCTCTCAGAGGTGTGGCGTCGTATTACCTTCCGTTACATCGGCGACCCGCGCCGCCGCCGCCAGTTTCTGGTCATGCGTCGCGTCGTGATCGGCTTCTTGATCGTCATCGTCCTGACTCTGGGCTTCGTTAGCGAGTTCAGTTCTCTGGCAACGTTTGCCGGATTCATCACCGCCGGCATCGCGGTTGGATTACAAGCCGTTCTTCTTTCCGTGGCCGCCTATTTCTTCATTATCGGGCGCTATGGAATCCGGGTCGGGGATCGGATCAGCGTGGCTGGCATCACGGGCGACGTTGTCGATATCGGTCTCGTCCGCATGTACCTGATGGAGCTGGGCGGTAGCGGATTGGATTTCTATCCTACCGGACGCATCGTGGTGTTCTCGAACTCGGTTCTCTTCCAGACGGGCACACCCCTCTTTAAACAGATCCCTGGAACCGAGTACGCGTGGCACGAAGTCGTGGTGATGATTGCTCCCGACGGAAATCATAAGGCGGCGCAGGAGAAGCTGGTAGCCGCTGTGCAGGCTGTCTATTCGCAATACCAGAAAGAGATCGAACGCCAGCACACCGAGATCGAACGCCGCGTCGACATCCAAGTGGACGCGCCCCGGCCGGAGGCACGCCTTCAATTTGTCGATGCTGGCCTGGAGCTTCTGGTGCGCTATCCGGTAGAGCTCCGGAGGGCGCCGGACATTGATGAGGAGATGACAAGAAAAGTTCTGGATCTGATCGAAACCGACGCGGCGCTGAAAGCCGCCGTATCAGGTACTCCAAAGATCCGCTCGGCAGTGAAGGGATGAGCAGCACCAACGAGCGCAAGGGCGACCAGCAACCTGCGGAACCGAAGGGAGTATTATGCGGATAACAAAATAGCTGGTTGAAACGGAGTTGAGTAATGCCCCAGTCGATTGACTGGCCGCCGCCGCGTTCGGGGCCGCCTCGCCGTCGCCGTCGCTTCCTCCTCATTATTCTTGTCGTCCTCGCCGTCATCTTCTTCGCCGCTCGAGCGGCATTCTCCTATTACGTGGATTTACTCTGGTTCGAGTCCCTTGGCTATGCGCAAGTATTCTGGAAGGCACTGAACCTTCAGTGGGAAGTCTTCGCGGTTTGTGCAGCGGTCACATTTCTCATTCTTTACGGATCGTTTCTCGCTCTTAAGCGAGCGCATCTTCCTGATTTGCCGGAAGGCCACACGATTTTCATCGGCGGACAGCCAGTGAAGCTTCCGGTAGAACCTGTCCTTCGATTGATCGCCCTGGGCGTGTCGCTCGCTATTGCTGCTGCCACTGGCGCCGCCATGATGGGAGAATGGCCGACGCTCGCGCTCTTCTGGTACGCGCCTGGCGCTGCCGGTGAGGTAGTCGACCCGATCTTCGGCAAGCCGCTGAACTTCTTTTTGTTCGCCCTGCCTGCCTGGCAACTGATCGCTGGCTGGCTGCTTACGCTAGCTGTGATTCTCTGTGCGCTCGCCGTCTTTTTTATTCTCATTAGTGGCGGAGCGCGGGTGCTCGCCGGGCGCCTTAGTCGCCACGTCACCCTTCCCTGGCGGGGGTTGTCGATCGCGTTTGCGTTTCTGTTGCTGGTCCTCGCTGCCCGTGAATACATCGGCCGCTTCGAACTCTTGCTCGAGGACCATACGATCTTCGGCGGTGTCACGTATACGGATGCCCACATCACGCTCACTGGGATGCTCGTGGTCTGCGCTGCGCTCGTCCTGGGAGCAGCAATCGCTGCTGTGAACGCCGTGCGACTGCCGCGTGGCCGCTGGTTGCTCGCGGCCATTGTTCCAGCCGCGATCTGTTTCTTCGCCCTCCAGGCGGTCGGTTGGTACGTCAGCAGCTTCATCGTCAAGCCCAATGAACTGGTTCGCGAGAAACCGTATATCGTCTTTAACACGGAGTTGACGCGGCAGGCTTACGGACTAAACCGGGTCACGCAGCGCGAGTTTCCCGCCGAAACGACGGTCGAGGCGGCGGATGCGGCCAACAATCAGGCCACGCTTCAGAACATCCGGCTGTGGGACTGGCGCGCGCTGCAGGATACGCTGCGTCAGATTCAGGAAATCCGCACTTACTATGATTTTCCTGACATCGATATTGATCGATATGACATCCAGGGCACGACTCGCGAGGTGATGCTCGCCGCGCGCGAGTTGAACGTCGACAAGCTCCCGGAGAGCAGCCGCAACTGGATCAACGAGAAGCTCATTTATACCCACGGCTATGGCATTACGATGAATCCAGTGAATGGTTTCACCGCTGAAGGCCTGCCCACGCTGATTCTCAGCAATATGCCGGTCCAGAGCACAGTGCCGGGTCTCAGCGTGACCCGCCCGGAGGTCTACTTCGGCGAGTTGACCAATACCGACGTCTACGTAAAGACGCGCCAAAAAGAATTCAACTATCCGCAAGGCGAGAGCAACAACCTCACGTCATACGAAGGCAGCGGAGGCATTGTCCTCGGCAGCTTTCTGCGTCGCATGATCATCGCGCTCAACCAGGACGATCTTGCTAAGCTACCGTTCAGCGACGACGTGAATAACGGCAGCCGGTTGCTGATGCGCCGCAATATACGCGATCGGGTAGCGGCGCTGGCGCCATTCCTCACTTACGATCCCGACGCTTACATCGTTCTCGGCGACGACGGCCGGCTGTCCTGGATCATGGATGCGTTCACGGTTTCCGACAGCTATCCCTACTCGACCCACTATCGTCTCGGCAACAACTCCATTAACTACATGCGGAACAGCGTCAAAGTGGTCCTCGACGCCTACGATGGCACGACAACGTTCTACGTATTCGACACCGATGATCCGATCATCGCAGCCTACCGTCGCATCTTTCCAGACCTGTTCAAGGATGCTGCCATGATGCCTCCGGGACTGCGCAGGCACGTGCGCTACCCCGAGCTGCTCCTCAAGCTCCAGGCTGAGGTTTACGGTCTTTATCACATGACGGACCCCGAGGCGTTCTACAACCGCGAGGATCTGTGGACGGTCGCTACTGAAGTTGGCATGAGCGAGGGCGGGGAGCAAACGACCCAGCCGATGCAGCCTAATTTCGTGCTGATGAAACTGCCGGGCGAAACGGGCGTGGAGTTCGCAGAGATTCTGCCCTTCACGCCAGCGAATCGCAACAATCTGATTGGCTGGATCGCGGGGCGCAGCGACGGCGCACAGTACGGCACATCAGTCGTCTACAACTTCCCGAAGACGAAGCTGGTGGATGGGCCCCTGCAAATTGAAGCGCGAATCGATCAGAATGCTCAGCTCTCGGGACAATTGACGCTGTGGAATCAGCAAGGCTCGCATGTGCGGCGGGGAGCCCTGCTGGTGATTCCCACGGGGCGCGCGCTGTTGTACGCGGAGCCAATCTATTTGCAGGCGGAGCGAAGCCCAATGCCCGAGCTGCGCCTGGTCGTACTCGCGCTGCAGGATCGGCTGGCGTATGGGCCAACCTTCGAATCGGCAATGGCTTCTCTTTTCGGCGGAACAGTTTCGTCGCTGACCGCTGCGTCGCCGGCCGTGGCGCCCGCAGAGGCGCAGCGTGGGCCCACGCCCTCCGCCCACCCCGCAGCGGATCTTAACTCGCTCATCGCCGCCGCAGCCCGGGACTTGGCCGATTACCAGCGACTGACCGCGGAAGGTAAGCTTGGCGAAGCTGGACAGAAACTGGAGGAGTTGAAGCGCACGCTCGATAAGTTGAATGCAGGGCAAAAATAATCTTGCTCGTAAAAGTCGTATTCTTTAGAGTGTGGAGTCTTTCACCGGATCATCAGAAATCTTTCCAGAGGCGATTTCACGCGTATCGGCAAGGCGGCGAGCCGAGCATCGTGCGCGATTCATCGAATGAAACTGCGGTCGACAGACCAGCGCGGCAGAAGAGCACGCACTCGGGCGTTTGCTGTGGTCGTGGCCCTTGCTGTGATCGGCGTGCTGCCGAGCGGCTGCACAGGCCGAGTTAGCTCCCATTCAGTTGAAGCTCAGCAGCCAGAACATCGTGCCACGTCCACAAGCGACCCTCACGAAGCACGTCCTCGCGAGTGCCCTTTTCTGGGACCACCTAGGTCGGCCGCGACCCCGCAGATGAAAGGAAGCCACATGGTGATCCTTTCGTGGACCGCCAGCGCTTCCGACTCCATGCACGCCGATGCTGCAGGGTATTGCATCTATCGCAGCACAGGACGAAAGGACTCGCCACCCGAGCGCGTAAACCGCATGCCCCTTCCGGTCACCAGCTGCGCGGATGATGTGGTGGAAGACGGGGAGAAGTTTTACTACGTGGTGCGCGCCATCAGCGCCAACGGAGTAATCAGCGTCGGCTCGAACACCGTGCTGGCCCGGATTCCAAATGGGAAACCGATCAATCCCGCCAAGATCACGGCGCCACTCTGTCGGGACTCTGCCGATCACAAGTAGGTTCGAGTCCAGACAACCACGCAGAACCAGAGTGTGCCGTCATTTGTTCCCTGGCGTACGATTACATGGTGCTGAGCCCAACTCGAGAATCCACTTCCACATTGCCGCCGCTACTGCGCTTTGTCGTTCTGGGGCTGATCGCGATAGCCGTTTGGCTTCGTCCCCTGATATCTTCATTCGCTTTGGCTCTTAGCGATGAGCAGTACACGCACATACTGTTGATCCTTCCTATCAGCGCAGCCCTGATCTTTCTTGAGTGGAAGTCGGCTGAGCTCTCGTCTGCGTGGGATAGGAGAATCGCTTGGGGACTCCTGACCATTGCTGTTTTCGTAACTGCTGCGGTGAGATTAAATGCATTCCCGCTGTCTCCCGATGTGCAGCTCGGGGTCAACATGCTGGCATTCGTGGTGTGTTGGATTGCCGCATTCCTTTTTTGTTTCGGCAGCCGTGCTGTCCGCCGATCGCTATTCGCTCTTTGTTTCTTGCTCTGGATGGTTCCTCTTCCGCAGTTCGTGATGAATCCGATCGTAACCCTGCTGCAGCGAGGCTCCGCTGCCTCCGCTCATTTGCTCTTCACCGCAGTTGGCATTCCTGTGGCGCAGCGAGGGATGCTTGTGCATATTCCCGGGTTAACTCTGGAAGTTGCTCCCGAGTGCAGCAGCATCCGTTCGAGTTCGATGCTCGTGGTCACAACCATGGTGCTGGCCCACCTGCTTTTGCGCTCATTCTGGCGAAAAGCTTTGGTCGTTGCGGTATCGATCCCACTTTCGGTTGCGAAAAACGGACTTCGCATCTTTGTCCTGGCAATCCTGGGAACACGCGTCGACCCGGGCTTCCTGACCGGCAGGCTCCACCGCCAGGGCGGAGCTATTTACTTCCTTATCGCGTTATCGCTGATATTCCTGCTGGTTTGGATTTTGGGCCGCCGTGAAGAAAAACAGCATTCTCCACCCGCGCTCATTTGAACGAAGATCTATAGTGACCGGTTTTGAATCAATCCAAACCTATCGGTGGGCTAAGCCAAAAGATACGGCTGCTGCCGAGCTGCCAATGTTCACGGCGGAAACAGCCCGCTCCAGTTTGTGATGTCCGGTCTTGTGGAAGAAATAGCTGAGTCCAACCACGCCCACAGCCTCACCGGCAAAGTTCAGCGCCAGCCCGGTAGTACTGCCGCTGACCAGACGTGTGATTGGATTCAATTCCTGTCCTCCACTTCGGAGGTTGTCGCGGGTCACCACGAAGTCGGCTGCGCTGAAGGCAGCGTTTGCCGCAAATAGGATGCTGTTGTCGCGGTCCCAGAATCGGTGATCCCCAGGAGCTTCGGGCAGCGTCGCGGGTTGCGTGGACCTCACCACCGGGACAGGTTCGATCGCTCCGGGCTCAATCGCCAGGGGTTTCAGCAACGCAAGAGAGACCTGCTGTTGCGCGAACCCCGGCCGGCAGAGACTCAGAACTGCTAGCAAAATGGCCGCTTTCGGCGTCTGAATTTGGCGAAGCCAGCTTGTCCGCATCACTTTAGTGAGCCCCCAGTATTGGCCGTCTGTACTAGTACTAACGCATGTGCCGGGCCAAGCGATATGGCCCCTGAGTGCCACTAAGGCCTGCAGAATGATTACTTTCTGTCCAATCGGTGTTACGGAAGTTCGCGCCGGGTGCAGGCTCTTGCACACAATCCCCCGTTAGCCGGGAGAAAACGCGATTCAGGCCCCGACAGGCAGTGGACCTTGCTTCAGGAGGCAGCCTAGCGGCGGAGTGCATCGTGGCCGCTAGGCGATAAGTAGTAGCTGCTTCCCTAATCAAGAGTCCCGATTCAAAGCCCCCACCTACGGGATCGTCGCTTTGACCGGAGGCGTCGAGCGCGCGCTCTCCTGTCCGCCGGAAGTCACCGAAGTGGCTTCGTAGTAATACGTCTGGCCGGAGATGACTGTGCCGTCGGTGTACGCGGTGTTCGCGTCCAGGCTGGAATTGATTTTGCTATAGGTTCCGGTCGCGCTGGTGCTCCGATAGACATTGTAGCCGGCTACATCGGAACTCGAGTTCCAACTTAGATTAACGCTGTACGCTGCCACCGTGCCGGTCCCGCTCAGAGATTCGGTTGCCTGCGCGTTGGAAGCGTTGCTGGAAAACGACAGCGAACCAGATTGTGCGCCGCTGCTTTTTGGAGTGAAAGCCACGTTGAAGGACAAGCTCTGTCCGGCGCTGATGGTCAGGGGAAGCGTGACTCCGTCCAGGACGAATTGCGAATTGCTGCTGCTATCCGACGTTACCATCACCGTTGCCCCAGAAGCACTCATGGTGATGGATTGAGTCTGTGTTGTCCCGACCGGCACGCCACCGAAGTTCAGCGGTGCCGGAGTGATGCTCAGTTGGCCAGGCACAGCGGCACTCTTCTGCCCCGTTCCAGTCAGCTCAAACGGAAGGTCTGAGTTGGAAGCGTTGCTGGTGAACCCGGCCAATCCTCCCGCCCAACCGGGGGCGGTCGGAGCGAACTTGACGCTGAGGGCGCGGCTCGCCCCTGCGGATAGTGTAAACGGCAGCTTCTGGGAGACGCTGAATTCAGGCCCGATGAGATTGATCGCTGAAATCTTAACTGCGGTCGACCCGTTGTTCGTCAAAGTGATGCTTTGAGTCTTCGTTTCTCCGATTTCGACCGTGCCATAGCGAAGAGTGCACGGGCTGCAGGTTAATTGTTGCGTGGCCGCTTGAGCATTGATGGGTAAACTTGCGGCAAATGCTGTCAACATTATGACGAAGAAACCACGGGCAGAAAGAGAGCTGGTAATGGACTGGGGGAGTCTCATACCGACATTCTCAAATCAGCCGGTAACTATGGGTAGGTCTCACTAGGGCAAGCTAAGTAGCCGAAAGGGCAGACTTCGCCACACACGGACTCATTAGGGCAAGTATAGGGCAGGGAGCGAGCTAAAGCCGGTAGCTCTCAGGGGGCGGGTATCTGAACATTTGAAACGATATTGGAGTACCCGCTCTCCTCGTTGCTGGAATTCACTGCGGTGGTTGCGTAGCAATAATTCTTACCGTCGGCAACCGAAGAATCGGAATACGTCGTGGCGGTGTCCGGAGAGGAACCGTTGATCTTTGAATAGGACCCGCAGGAAGTCGTATAGACCGCGCGATAGATATTGTATCCCGAGATGTTCAGCGAAGTGCTGGCGCCCCACGACAAATCAACAATATGTGCCGGCACCGCCATACCTGTGCCAGTGGCCGCATCTGTAGTCGTGGAAGGCTGGGCATCGCTGGTAAATGTAAGCGTCGCACTTTCCCCGCCGGTTGCCTGCGGACTGAAACTTACGGTAAAGGGCGCGCTCTGGCCCGCCGGAACGACCACCGGCAGTGACAAGCCACTCACCGTGAACTGTGCGTTGTTCGAGCTCACCGCGGTGATGATTACATTTGCTCCGCTGGCGCTGAGGCTTCCTGAAGCTGTTCCGTTCGATCCAACAAATACACTGCCAATTCCTAGAGTTGCCGGAGAAGCTGTCAGCTGCGCGGTTGCGGTCGTTCCCGTGCCCGAAACGGGGATGACCAAGGACGGATCGGATCCGTTCGAAGTGATCGTGACGCTGCCGCTGGAGGCGCCAGCCGCCTGCGGCGTGAAGGTCACGCTGAAAGCTAGAGTTTGTCCTGCCGTAAGCGTCAGCGGTGTGGAAATTGCACTCAGGGTAAAACCCGTGCCGCTGATGGCAACCTGAGAAACCGTTAACGAGGTACCGCCAGTATTCGTGACGCTCTCTGGCAATTGTTGGCCCTTGCCCACCTGGACGGTCCCTGCGCTCAGGCTGGTGGAACTGGCTGTCAGGGCTCCCTGCGCAGCCGGAGTGTCTGTGGCCGGCTTACTGGAACTGAACCCTTGACAACCGACCATGACCGCGAGGGCCAGAAGAAGTACTCCCGCGTACGCACAATTTGCCACAGTTCGAGATGTCAGAAAGCATCTACGCATAGTCGAGTCCCTGCAGCTTGAACGCGCAAAACTCTGCACTTCCGTGTTCCTGAGGTACATGCTGAGTCTGAGCCCCCGGAGAGACTTCGAGTAGATTTCGGAGGTACATACGAGAAAACGCCAGAGGGCCAGCCTCGGGGCGCCAAAAGAGCAACCGCTTTTACCTCATCACTTCAACTAATCATTGTGTTTGGAGATACTTACGGCATTCGACAGCGGACATGGCCCGTCGGACTTGCAGTATCAAGGCAGAGCCCCGTTAGAATCTATCAATCCGGCTGCTCCGGAAACGCACGAATTAGGCTGAGGGAAGCCGGGACCCCATGATTGACAGTTTTCGCGAGTTCCGTTTCAATTAAGAAATCGGTTTTCAGTAATGACGCGATTTTAGAGACATAGCCGCCCGATGATCGTCAATTTTGCTGAGCGGGCGCACAACCACAACTGGGAGCTGGACCCGGTAATCCGGTCATTGCTGGATACTGATTTCTACAAGCTGCTGATGCTGCAGTTTGTGTGGAAGCATTTCCCCAAAACTCGCGTATCCTTTTGCCTGCTCAATCGCAGCTCCTCGGTTCGCCTGGCAGACCTTTTCCCGACCCACGAAATCGCCCAGCAGATGGAGCACGTTCGAAGACTTCAGTTTCGAAAATCTGAACTGGTGTGGCTCGCAGGTAATACCTTCTACGGCCGCCGCGGTATTTTCGAACCCGCTTTCTTGGAGTGGCTGGAAAGCGACTTCAAGCTATCGGAATATACCCTGTCGGTCAAGGAAGGTCAGTTCGATCTTTCTTTTGAAGGCCTATGGACCGAAACGACGATGTGGGAACTCTACGCGCTTTCCATCCTTGATGAGCTGAGAACCCGCGCCAACTTGAAGAGACTGAGCGAGTTTCATCTCGATGTCCTCTACGCCCAGGCGAAGACCAAGCTATGGAGCAAGATCGAACGCCTGCGCGGCATACCCGGTCTCAGCGTGGCGGACTTCGGTACCCGTCGCCGCCACAGTTTTCTGTGGCAGGAATACGTTGTGAAAGCCATGGCGTCCAATCTTGGCCGCGGCTTCATCGGAACCTCGAATGCCTTCCTGGCCCACAAACACGATCTTGAGGCGATTGGCACCAATGCCCATGAAATCCCCATGGTTCTCGCCGCCCTTGCTCGGGATGACGAAGCTCTGAAGCCTTCCCAATACCGGGTTCTCAAGCTCTGGCAGGAAACTTACGAGGGCGCACTCCGCATCATGCTGCCTGACACCTTCGGCACAACCCAATTCCTCGAAGGCGCGCCGGACTGGGCCGGCGATTGGACCGGCCAGCGCATCGACAGCAAAAATCCTTACGTGGCTGGGGACGAATACATCGCCTGGCTCAAAGCGCGCGGCCGAGACTCCAAGGACAAACTCATCATCGCATCCGACGCACTCGACGTGGATGACATCATCGGCTTGCATGCCTATTTTGGAGGCGCGCTTCAGGTGGGCGCGACTCCCGCAGATTTCCGTAGTGCGGACGACTTTCTGGATCGGCGAAAGTGGACGCCCGGCCGCCGCATTCGTTTCAGCGCCGGCTGGGGCACACTTCTCACCAACGATTTCCGCGGATGTGATCCCACCGGCGGCACTGGTTTTGATCCCATTAGCCTGATCTGCAAAGTCTCCGACGCTGAAGGCAGGCCTGCGGTCAAGCTCTCCGACAATTACGCCAAGGCGCTCGGTCCGCCCGAGGAAATCGAACGCTATCGGCGTGTGTTCGGTACCGCAGGAGTTACAAATATTCCGCTGGTAGCGTGAGGTTCGTTCACCTCCTAACGCGCCTTCCAGCGTCAGCCGCCAGACCTCTGACGCATTAATTCGAAGTCAGCGGCTACCTGCAAAGCTCTCGCAGTCGTTCAGCGGCTGCCTCCGGCGTGATATCGCGTTGCGGGGTGCCTAACAATTCGAAGCCAACCATAAACTTTCGTATGTTTGCAGAGCGCAACAGAGGCGGGAAAAAATGTGCGTGCAGGTGCCATTCCGGATGCGCTTCCCCATCCGTGGGTTGCTGATGAAAACCCATCGAATAGGGAAACGGAATGTTGAATAAGCGATCGTAGCCGGCCGTCAGCTTTTGCAAGACATCAGCCAGTTGCCGGCTTTGGTCGCCGGTCATTCCAGAAAGATCTGCCATGTGTCGCAGAGGAAGAATCAGAGTCTCAAAAGGCCAGACCGCCCAGAAAGGCACAACCACAAGGAACTCCTCGTTCTGGAAAATCACGCGGTCGCCGGAGGACCGCTCGAGCTCCGCATACTCACAGAGCAGACATCGCTGGCGCGATTGCAGGTAATCTCGCTGCGCTCTTTGTTCTTTCGCCGGTTCGTTGGGAATGGAGGAAGATCCCCACATTTGGCAATGCGGATGCGGATTGCTCGCTCCCATCATGGCGCCACGATTTTCGAAAATTTGTACGTAGTTGATAAAATCGCGCGCTCCGAGATCGGCGAGCTGTTCACCCCACATCTCGATCACAGCAATAATTTCAGCCTGCCCCATGCCGGCTAGCGTGAGATCGTGGCGCGGCGAAAAACATCCTACGCGGCAGATTCCCCGTTCTCCCGCAGCAACGATCAAACCGCCGTCGCCAGTCCCCGCTTCGATTGGCTCAGGACGCAGCGCGGGATAGTCGTTGTCGAAGGCGAAGGTCGCTGAGTAGGGCGGATTACGTTCACCCCCGGCGCGCACATTACTGGGACAAAGATAGCAAGAGGGATCGTAAGCCGGATTGCGCTGCAGCGGCGCCGCTTCCACCTGCCCCTGCCACGGCCGCTGGGCGCGGTGGGGCGAGACCAGAACCCACTCGCCCGTCAGCACGTTCAGGCGGCGATGCGAAGAGTCACGAAGTGACAACATCGTTTCGGAGACAGCTCAGAATTTAATCCCGTCCAAGGTAGTCGATCTGGTTAAATTGCTGGTCCCGCCCCATTCGCGGCCTCAGTAATATAGATCTCAGGACGAATTTGAGTTGCATCCCGATACTCCTTAGCGATTCGTTCGCTGAATCTGCGGGCCTCGCTTCGTTCAACCAGATTGATCGTACACCCGCCAAATCCGCCGCCTGTCATGCGCGCGCCATAAGTTCCAGGAATCTTGCCCGCCAGTTCAACCATGATGTCGAGTTCGGCGCAACTTACTTCAAAATCACTCTTCAGACTGCAATGCGAGTCATACATAAGTCGGCCAACTCCTTCAAGATCGCCTGACTCGAGAGCATCGGCAGCTTGAAGAACGCGCGTATTCTCGGTGATCACATGCCTGCAGCGACGGAGCAACACGTCGGAGAGCCCTCCGCCATGACTTTCTAAATCGGCCTCCGTGACATCCCGCAGCGCCAGGATGCCGTCGCGAAACTGAGCGAAATGGCGAACCCCTGCCTCACACTGCGCTCGTCGCGCGTTGTATTCGCCAGTCGCGATGGAATGCTTCACCATCGTATTGCAGATCACCAGGGCCACATTCTCCGGCAGTGGGATAAACCGAGGATCCAGCGAACGGCAGTCCAGTTGTATTGCTTCCCCGGTGCGACCGTTCAATGATGCAAATTGGTCCATGATGCCGCAGCGAGAACCCACAAACTCGTTCTCGGCGCGCTGGCAGAGTTTTGCGATCTCGGTTTTATCCATTCGATGGCTCGACGCATTCAGCAGCGCCAGTGCCGTCGCGACCTCCAGCGCCGCCGAGGAACTCAGGCCTGCCCCAATCGGGACGCGTCCATCAATCAACAGATTTGCGCCACGGAGAACACAGCCCTCGCGATCGAGTTGAATCGCCACCCCGTGCACATAGTCGGTCCAGTTGTGAGCTGAATGGGGCGCTGCTTCGCGAACCGCAACAGACGCCGCTTCCGGGTGCTGCAAGGACTGGACCACTAACTTTTCGCTGTCCGTTTTCGCGCAAGCCACGAAGGTATCGAAACCGATGGCTGCGGGCATTACATACCCGTCGTTGTAGTCGGTGTGTTCGCCAATCAGGTTAACGCGCCCGGGTGCTCTGAAGATATTGCACGTGCCGCCAAATCGCCTCTTGAACTCCGCTCGCAGATTTTCTAGTGGCATAGCGAAAAGATAGACTGGACTTACGGCTTCCTGCTTTCGAGGGCCATGGCCGCTCCCGTTCCTTCTTTCAGCGTATGAATCGCATCCACACCGGGGTCAGGAAACCTCTCAACGAGCCCGCCCGGCCAGCGTATCTCTACCCATTCGATTTTGGTTGCCAAGCCGAGCCCGAAGTGAACTCGCATGTCGCTGCTAGAGATGTAGCTGGAGCCGCTGCGTACCTCGTCGACCAGCACGCGGTTCACCGTTTTTACCAAAATGCGAGCGCCAATTCCGTCGCGATTCGACTTTGTCCCCACCGTGCGAATTGCGATCCAGTGATTCGGTGTACGAACCTGGTTCACCAGCAGGCTGGGCGTGGCGTTCATGTTGCTGATCACCACCGACATCCGCCCGTCATTCCATAAATCGCCCACCGCCAGACCCCGTGACGAGGCAGCCGCCGTGATGCCCGCTCCGGCCGAAGCTGAAATATCCTTGAACGTACCATCTCCGTTGTTGTGATATAGAATCCGCGGTTCTTCGTAATTACTCCCCAAGTGCTGGCTGTCGACCTCGGGATAAACGTGTCCGTTCGCCAGAATCAGGTCGGGCCAGCCGTCATTATCGAAGTCGAAGAACATGGTTCCCCAGCCCAGGTATTGCGTATACAAGCCAAGCCCGGCTGCCGAGGTCGCGTCCGTGAAGGTGCCGTCGCCGTTGTTGCGATACAAAGTGGAAGTGTCGTCCGAGAAATTAGTCTTGAAAATGTCCAGATGGCCGTCGCCGTCAAAATCCGCGATGGTGGAACCCATGCCGGCCTGCTCGCGGCCGTCTTCGTTGAATGCCGAGCCGGCGGTCACTGCAACATCGCTGAACGTGCCGTCATGGTTATTGCGGTAAAGAATGCTGGGAGTGCTGTCGCAGGCAATGAAAATGTCCGGCCATCCGTCTTCGTCAAAATCCAGAGTCGAGACGCTGAATGCGTAGTGTCCATCCGTTCGATCGATGTGTGCGTTCGTGGTGACGTCTTCAAATGTTCCATCACCCTTGTTGTGATAAAGAATATTTTTCGCTCCCGGTAGGCCTCGCGGGCCGCACATCACAGGAACACCTTTCCACATGCACGTTGGCCGCTCACCCGGCGCCGGCGCCGTCGCCAGATCAAAATTTACATAGTTGGCAATCACCAGGTCGAGTCGACCGTCACGATCGTAGTCAATAAACGCACAGCCAGTGCCCCACGCCTTCCCGGTTCCCGCGACTCCCGCCTTCTCCGCCACTTCAGTGAAAACGCCTCCTTGATTGTGATAAAGGCGGTTCTTGCCGTAATCGGTGACGTAGAGATCTTCCCACCCGTCGTTGTCGTAGTCCCCAACGCAGACGCCCTGTCCCCAGCCGGTGGCTCCCAGTCCAGCCTTTGTGGTCACATCGGTGAAAGTTCCGTCGTGATTATTGCGGTAGAGATGATTGCTGGGTGCAGCGCCCTTCGCCGGCAGCTCAAGCCTGGTTCCGTTCACCAGAAAAATGTCCGGCCAACCGTCATTGTCGTAGTCGAAGATGGCGACTCCCGTACCGGTGGTTTCAATGATGTACTTTTTGGTTGAGACGCCGCCGAAAATCTCCTGCATGGTGAGTCCGGCCTTTTCGGCCACGTCCGTGAAGTTAGCGACCGGCGTGATTGTAGCGTCCAGCCTGGGCTGTTGGGCCCTCCCGTAGACTGCCGAAGCAGCCAGAATTATTAGGCAGGCGACCTGACCGGAACCAGGGCGCTGACCACGGAGAATTCTGAATCGCATGATTCCTTCCGAATGTCAGGGAAGACGAGCAGAAACTAGCCACATGGTAAGAGTCTAATCCACAACTCGGCTCCGGCAGGGTTCGCCGCCACATTCACATCCGGCTGCACCATGTCTTTCGCGGTCATCTTCCCGGTGGCGAATTCAGTCCCAGCGCCCGCACAGTCATCTCGTCCACCGTAGTCCGCCCGTCTTTTTTCGAAACGAGTCCGAAGCTGCCGGAATAATCCCACATCGCCCATCCCATGCCATGACGTTCCAGCGCAGAGCGCACGTCGTCAATCCACGCCTCTCGATCGTGAGGATCCGCATATGCTCGATAGACGCCGAATTCATTGCATACGACCGGAACGCCACGCTTTCCAGCCCAGTCTGCGACTTGCGCTATCTCAGCGTCGATGCGGACCGCATCCCAATGGTCCTGTCCGTAGCGGATCACTGCCAGGCGGTCCACTGCTTCTGGCACTGCCGCCGCGGTCTTTACCGCCGATTCCGGAGACGACGGATAATGCAGCCCTTTTACCCAATGCCAATAATATGTTCCCCACGTCGCGCCCTGATGGGTGAAGATGTGGGGCGCATAAAAATGAAAGTTGTAAATAACGTTCGGATCGCGCAGCGGCTCGATGAACACCAATTCATCGTCGTCCGACCATCGGGCCCCGGTCGCGATCATGGTTTGCAGCGGCGCGCCTTCGCGAATCGCCGCCGCCAGCTTTGCCTGTACGCCGTACCATCGGTATCGGTCGGAGACCTCCGGCTCATTCAGAATCTCGAAGAAAACACGGTCCGCATCCCAGGTGGAATAATGCCGCGCCAGCGTTCTCCAGAAGTCAGAGAATTCCTGGACGAAGGTGTCATCCTTCGCTAACCTCGCTTTGAAATCACTCTCCGGATGAAGATCGATCACTACAGCCAGTCCGTGATCAAGAATCATTTTCACCGCGGCGTCCAGATAGCCGAGATACTCCGGCGAAATTTCATCCGGGTGGTGGTCCGTCATCATCGGTTGCGGATTCACGCTCAGCCGCACATGATCAAATCCCTTCGACTTGATCAACGCTATGTCTTCGGCGGTGGTCCAGCTTTGGAAATGCTCCTTCGAGTACCCGCTCTTGTCATAAACCTGCGCAAACCATTCACTGGCGTTGATGCCTCGCCGAAGCCGCGCAACCCGCGATGTGAGTAGCGAAGTTGACTGTGGGGATGGAATGGAGTTCGTCTGCGCCGCCAGGAAAGTCGTACTCAGAGCGCCAAAAAAGATAAGCAGCGCCGTCCAGCCCTCTTTCCGGGAGAAGCTTATTCTGAGCGTAAACTAAAACCCCAAATTGTCTTAATTGCACTCCAGGAGCGCTTTTCAGTGTATACCGGCTCACCGTTCGGCAGGCAAGAGCTCATCTGACAGCTCTATTCCGCTCTAAACCGATAGAAAGCAATTGACTGGAGAAGGCTAATTACCCTACCATTAACAGGTAATGACTTCGCGACACCATCATCTTCACCATCGTCACCATGCGATGAGCGTGTCGGCGGAGCATAACGGATAACAGCCTAACTAGCACTCATAGGAAATCCAAGCCCGCTGACGCAAACGCGCAGCGGGCTTCTTGTTTCTACCGCTGGCGCCAAGCACTCCGGGAAATATAAATCGTGGAGGTTGCAATGGAGATCGACTTCGACAAAATGCAAGGCCTTGCGCCCGCGGTAATTCAGGATGCGGCCACCGGCGACTTACTGATGGTGGGCTTCATGAACCGCGAGGCGCTGGAGATGACCTTGCGAACCGGCTTCGTCACGTTCTACAGCCGCACCCGACAAACTCTTTGGACGAAAGGCGAAACCTCCGGGAATCGCCTGCAAGTCGTGGCCGCGTGGACCGACTGCGATCGCGACACCGTGCTGCTGCGGGTCCGCGTGTTGGGCTCGGGCAACGTCTGCCATACCGGTTCGAGATCGTGCTTTACGCAGGAGTTGCCGCTCGCTAGGTCGGCACCCGGAAAGCAGGAGGCGCGGCGATGAAACTTCGTCTAGGCATTCCCAAAGGCAGTTTGCAGGAGGCCACGCTTAGCCTCTTCACCCGCGCTGGACTGCGCGTCTACACGAGCGCACGCTCTTACTTTGCCGCAACCGATGATCCTGAAATCGAATGCCTGCTGATTAGAGCCCAGGAAATGGCGCGCTACGTCGAGCACGGCGCGCTGGACGCCGGCCTGACCGGTCTCGACTGGGTCTTGGAAAGCGGCCTCGAGGTGGTCACTGTCGCCGACTTGATCTATGCGAAGCAGAGCATGGGCAAAGTGAAGTGGGTGTTGGCCGTCCCGGAGGATTCAAGCTTCCAAAAGCCGGAAGACCTCGGTGGCCGGATCGTTGCCACCGAACTTGTGAGCTTTACGCGAAACTACTTTGCCAGCCGAAACGTGCCGGTGAAAGTTGAGTTCTCATGGGGCGCGACGGAAGTGAAGCCGCCATTGCTGGCCGATGCAATTGTTGAAGTGACTGAGACCGGAAGTTCGCTGCGCGCCAACCATCTGAGGATTATCGAAACCGTGCTGGAATCAAACACGCAACTGGTCGCGAACAAGGCGGTCTGGGCCGATCCCGAGCGGCGGCGTAAGATTGAAAACCTGTCTGTGATGCTTCGCGGAGCCATGGCTGCGCAGGGCCGGGTTGGCCTGATGCTCAATGTGCGCAAACCAGACTTGGCAGCTGTTCTGGGCCTTCTCCCTGCGCTGAAGAATCCCACGGTCGCGCCCTTGGCCGATGGCGAGTGGGTCGCGGTCAACACCATTATTGAGGAGCAGACCGCCTGGGCGCTCATCCCTAAGCTCAAGCAGGCCAATGCCCAGGGCATCGTCGAGTATCCTCTGAACAAGGTGGTGATGTGATGCGTATTCTCGATGGGCTTAAGAGAGACCGCTTCATACGTGCGCTGGAGCAGCGTGGCACAAGGGATCTCGCCACCATTGGCCCCGCTGTTCGCCGCATCGTGAATGACGTCCGGCGTAACGGCGATAGAGTGCTACGCCGTTATGCCACGCGCTGGGATGGTTTGGGCAAGAACGAGCGTGTCCGCGTGCCCGAGGCCGATCTGCATGAGGCCTGGCAGAAAACATCTCCGGAATTGCAGGATGCCATTCGTCAAGCTGCCGGCAACATTCGCCGCTTCTGCGAATGGCAAAAACCGGAAGAGTGGCGGCGAGAAATTCAGCCCGGAGTTTGCGTGGGGCAGTTGCTGCGCCCGCTGGAATCGGTGGGATGCTACGTGCCCGGAGGACGATATCCCTTGCCTTCGACGTTGCTGATGACGGTGATTCCGGCGCAAGTTGCGGGCGTGCCGCAGATTCGCGTGGTTTCACCGCACCCCGCACAGGCGACTCTGGCGGCCGCTGCATTTCTCGGCGTGCAGGAGTTCTACCGCGTCGGCGGGGCACAGGCAGTCGCTGCCCTTGCCTATGGGACAAAGAGCATACCGCGCGTGGAAAAGATCGTAGGTCCCGGTAATCGGTACGTTACCGCAGCGAAGAAATTGGTAGCATTCGATTGCGCCATAGAATTCCTCGCTGGCCCGACAGAGGCCTTGCTCATAAGCGAGGAGGGCAATCCAGTTCTCATCGCCAGTGATCTGGTGGCGCAGGCCGAGCATGATCCGGACGCGCTCTGCATCTTCATCACGAATGCGCGTGAGCTGGCGAAAGCCGTGCAGGCCGAGGTGCAACGCCGTACTCAAGGAAATCCAATTGCTGCCAAATCGCTTTCAGCTCGCGGAGCCATTCTGTTGGTTGATTCTCTCGATGAAGCTGTTGAGATCGCAAATCGCATCGCGCCCGAGCATCTCACGTTGCCGGCAGCCCTGGTGTCACAGGTTCAAAATGCGGGCTCAATTTTCCTGGATGAGTTCACGCCTCAGTCTGCGGGAGATTACATCTCAGGTCCGAACCATGTGCTGCCTACGGGAGCGATGGCCCGCGTGCGTGGCGGCCTCAGCGTGCTGGATTTCGTTCGAATCATCTCTTGTCAGGAAGTTTCTCGTGAAGGGATTCGCGCCATCGCCGCACCGGCCATCGTACTGGCCGAAGCCGAGGGCTTACGCGGACATGCGGAATCCCTGCGCGTGAGGTGTGCGAATGCTTGAGGCCCGCACAGCCGTAAAGAATCTGCATGCCTATCGGCCGCCGCTGGCCGGCCGGCAAGGACTTCGCCTTGATTTCAACGAAAGTACGATCGGCTGCTCGCCGCGTGTGCTGGCGCGGCTGCACTCGCTCGACACCGAAACGCTGGCACGGTATCCCGAGCGCGAACCGGTGGAACGCGAGGTAGCCGATTTTCTCAAACTCGACTCGGCCCACATTTTGTTGACGAACGGAGTCGATGAAGCGATTCATCTGCTTTGCTCGACCTATCTAGAGGCGGGGGATGAAGCCATTATCGTCGTGCCCACATTTGCTATGTATGCCATCTTCGCGCAAGCGGAAGGTGCACGCGTGGTCCAGGTTCTTGCCGGAGAGAACTTTGCTTTCCCCTTCGAAACCCTCTTGGCTCAGATCAGCCGACGCACGCGTCTGATTGCCGTGGCGAATCCGAACAATCCAACGGGAGCAGCGGTGGCCGGCGAAGTTCTGCTTAAGGTAGCTCGCGCCGCGCCTCAGACAGCGCTTCTGGTAGATGAAGCTTATTTCGAGTTTCACGGAGAAACCATCCTCCAGCATCACGAGCGTCCGGCCAATCTTTTCGTGGCGCGAACCTTCTCGAAGGCTTATGGATTGGCTGGTTTGCGCATCGGCATCCTCGCTGGAGATGCAGGACAGATGGCAATGGTGCGCCGCGTTGCTTCTCCCTACAACGTAAATGCGGTCGCGCTCGCCGCCCTGCCGGAGGCGCTTCAGGATCAGGACTACGTGAAGCACTATGTGGCCGAGGTGCGGAGTGGGCGCCAACTCCTCGAGCACGAACTCAGAACTCTCGGTCTTCACTACTGGCCCAGCCGCGCCAACTTTGTCCTCGTGCACGTTGGTCCTTCCCACGCCGAATTCATTCAGGCTTTGCGTTCCCGAGGCATTCTGGTACGTGACAGAAATTCCGACCCTGGATGCGAAGGCTGCGTGCGCCTGACCGTTGGATCGCTCGAACATACTCGGATCCTGATCGACGCGCTGCGCGAAGTGGTGGGAGAATTCACCGAGCGCCGCGAGGTGAAAGGGTGAGAAAGGCGAAGTTACACCGCAAGACTGCGGAAACCGAAATTCGGATTTCCCTCACCCTCGAAGGTCGCGGCAAGTACGAGGTCTCCACCGGAATCCGTTTTCTCGACCACATGTTGGAGCTCTTCACGCGACACGGTGGATTCGATCTCAAGCTCACAGCCTTGGGCGACCTGGACGTCGATCAGCACCACACCGTGGAAGACGTCGGGATCGCTCTGGGCAAGGTCTTCGATCAAGCCTTAGGAGATCGTCGCGGCATTCTGCGCGCTGGCTACTTTGTCATGCCCATGGATGAAACCCTCAGCTTAGCCGCCGTCGATTTCGGCGGACGCGCGGCTGCGGTCGTCGATACCAAGGTCCGCGCTGCGCGCGTCGGAGATCTTCAGGTGGAACTCGTGCCCGATTTTTTCGAGGGTTTCGCTCGCGGTGCGCGCGCCAATGTCCACGCGCGTGTGCTCTACGGACGCTCCAGCCATCACAAGATCGAAGCGCTCTTCAAGGCTTTCGCTCGCGCCCTGCGCGTGGCGTGCTCCCGCGACCGCCGCCTGGGCCGCATGCTTCCCAGTACCAAAGGACTTCTATGATCGCTATCGTGGACTACGGCGCGGGCAATTTAAATTCGGTAAAGAAGGCCTTCGACTATCTCGGCGCGGAAGTGTCGGTAACGGACAACCCGGTGACCGTCGCGGCCGCGGACAAGATCGTATTCCCTGGTGTAGGACACTTTTCTTCTCTGCAGGTTCTGGACCGTACGGGCCTACGCGAAGCCTTGCTGCAAGGCGCTTCCTCCGGCAAGCCGTTTCTCGGAATCTGCGTGGGGATGCAATGGCTTTTCGAAGGCAGTGAAGAGTCTTCCGAAGTCGCCGGAGCTGGAATCTTCCCCGGCAAATGCCGGCAGTTTCCGACTACCGTAAAATCGCCGCATGTCGGATGGAATTCTCTGACAATTCAGCAGGGTTCGCGGCTGCTGCGGGGCATCGCGCAAGATTCATTCGTTTACTACACACACTCTTTCCACGCCCCGGTGGTGGCCTCTCTGTCGGCAGCTACCGACTACGGACTCCGGTTTTCTGGCGCCGTCGAACAAGACAACATCTTCGGAGTGCAGTTCCATCCCGAAAAGTCCGGGGAAGTCGGTCTCTCCATCCTGAAGAATTTCTGCGAGGTTTGATGTGTTGACCAAGCGCATCATCGCCTGCCTCGACATGGATGCTGGCCGCGTCGTGAAAGGTGTGAAGTTCAAAAACCTGCGAGACGCCGGCGATCCGGCCGAGTGCGCCACGGCCCACGCGCGCAACGGTGCGGACGAAATCGTTCTTCTCGACATTACGGCGACGAGCGGGAATCGCCGCACCCTGCTGGACGCCGTCCGCAGCACAGCGCGCTCACTTTTTGTTCCCTTCACCGTGGGCGGGGGGATTCGCCAACTCGACGACGCAGCTGCGGTCTTCGACGCGGGCGCGGACAAGATCGCCATCAACTCCGCCGCCGTTAAAGATCCCGCCTTGATCGGCAAGATCGCGGGCCGCTTCGGTTCGCAGGCGGTAGTGGTGGCCATCGATGCCAGAAAGGCCGATAGAGGTTTCGAAGTCTTCGTTGCTGGAGGACGAACGCCCACCGGCCGGGACGCGATTCAATGGGCGCGGGAAGCGGCCGCTTGCGGTGCGGGAGAGATCCTGCTCACTTCCATGGACCGCGATGGCACCAAGTCCGGCTTCGATTGCCAACTCGTGCGCGCGGTGGCAGAGGCGGTTACAATTCCGGTCATCGCCTCAGGGGGCGCGGGATCGGCTCGCGACTTCATCGAGGTCTTTCGCGACGGCTGCGCCGACGCGGCTCTGGCTGCATCCATCTTCCACTTCGGCCTCGAAAACATTGCGGAACTAAAGCGTGAGCTGCACGATGCCAGCATTCCGGTGAGGTGGCCATGCTGATTCCGTCGATCGACCTGATGGGCGGTAAAATTGTGCAATTGGTGCAGGGCGAAAAAAAGGCCCTGGAGTTCGACAATTTCGACTATTGGATCGAGCGATTCTCCAAGTATCCGCTGGTGCAGGTGATCGACCTCGATGCGGCTCGAGGCGCCGGGACTAACCGCCAAATCGTGAATCAGATTGCGCAACGGCTGAACTGCCAGGTTGGCGGGGGGATTCGCAGCCTCGAAACAGCCCGTGAAGTATTACGAGCAGGTGCACAAAGAGTTGTCATTGGTTCTTCGTTGTTGAAAGACGGCAAGATCAACACGCAATATGCCGCCGTTCTCGCGGAGGAACTTGGTACCACCCCGTTGGTGTTCGCCCTCGATTCTCGCGCCGGCCGCGTGGCCATTGATGGCTGGCGCAAGGAGACGGCCGTTACCGCATTCGACATGATTCGCTCACTCGAACCCTTCTGCGACACTTTTCTCTACACCCACATCGATACCGAAGGGCTGATGGGCGGAATTCCGATGCAGACAGTCAGTGCCATCCGGCAAGCCACTTCTCGTCGGCTGGTGGTTGCCGGCGGCATCACTTCGCAGCGAGAGATCGACAGCCTCGACGCGTTGGGCATGGATGCAGTCGTCGGGATGGCGCTATATTCCGGCAGGCTCTCAGCCTGAAAACGGCCTAAGCCGGAATCTCTGCACCAACCTGAAGTATCAGAACCGCACATCCCGGTAGAAAATGCAGTGGCTCTCCACATACCAGGAAACGACGACGAGAACGAACATCGCGCCGGAACCCCAGCAGAAAAGTTGGATAGGAAGCGTAGCCGTGAGTCGCGCCTCGCCACCGACCTGCGCTTGTCGGGCCTCGCGAAAAATGAATCCACCGATCAGAGAGATTGTCGCCGCCATCGCCAGCAGAACAAGAGAATCGCAAATCCTCTGATGCATGTCGCTGGCCGGAACCAGGAATGCGGCGTGGAACAAGGCATACAGAGAGAGGATGCAGAAAATCACGACAACCGGCTTGGCGACCTCCACCAACATACTTCCGCCGCCCAAACGATAATTTAGTTTACCGCCGTTCCGGATTCCTTGTCTGCGACGCGGCTTCCAGCCATAAGCCGTCGGCCAAAGTACGCATCAACTCGATTACTGCACTGTCTCCTTAATCGACGCCGTACTTCCGGCGATGTTCGAGTCTCCGTAGTACGTCGCCGTGACCGTGTCTGATCCGGTGGGCAGCAGCGAGGTGGTCAATTGTGCTTTCCCGTTGCTGAGTTGTGCCGTTCCCAGCACGGTTTTCCCCGCCAGGAACGTCACCGGCCCGGTGGGCGCAACTGTCGGCGATGTGATGGTAGCGGTGAAGGTTACGGCCTCGCCTTGCGTGGGGGAATTCTGCGAGGAACTCAGGGTTGCCGAGCTCGTCGCCTGCTCTACCACCTGGCTCACAATGCCGGAAGTGTTGCTCGCATTGTTCGCGTCTCCCGAGTAGACCGCGGTCAGCGGGTAGGAGTCGGCGTTGAGGTTGGATTTTGTCACTATCGCTACCCCATTTCTATTAAGTGTGACGACGCCGATGCTGTTGCCCCAGGTGAAGTTGACCGTTCCAGTCGGAGGCAGCGGACCTGAGGTCGCCACCGTCGCCTTGAAGGTCACAGCTTGCCCGTAAATAGACGGGCTGAGGCTGGAGACGAGAGTGACCACGGTGGCCGACTTGTTCGTAGTATTGACTACCTGCCGCAGCACGGCCGAGACGCTCGCTCCAAAGTTGCCGTCTCCACTGTAACTTGCGGTGACACCATAGACGCCATTCGGGAGTGAGGAAATCATCAGCGACGCAACTCCTCCGCTCAGAACACCGGTACCAAGAACAGTCGTTCCGTTATAAAACGTGATAGTTTCTCCGTCCGGCGGAGTCCCGGCAGTCGAGCTCACACTGGCCCGCAGGGTAACTGCCTGACCGACGAACGCGGGATTGAGCAAGGAGGCCAGCGAGATCGTGGCCGGGGTGAATTGGCTATTATTGAGCAACACTCCCACAGAGCCATCTTCGTTGCTTCCTCCGCCCTGGTTCCCCACGAGTATGTCTGGCCTGCCATCCCCGTTCACGTCTGCAACCGCTATCGAGATATCGTTGAATGCTCCCGAGGAGAACGTTACCGCAGGCTGGAACGTACCGTCTCCATAACCCGGCAGGACGCTTACCACCCCGTTTGTCTCTCCGCATCCGTAGCCGTTTTGACTGCTGCCACAGTTGGCTGCAACCAGGTCGGGTTTGCCGTCGCCGTTCACATCGGCAACTACCACCGAATCAGGACTGGCGCCCCCCGATGAATAAGTTACCGCCGCCTTGAAGATTCCGTTGCCGCTGCCCAGCAGCACTCCCAGTGTCCCGGAATACCAGTTCGCCACAATAATGTCGGGGATGCCATCGCCATTCACATCCGCGATTGCCACCGACACCGGAATCTCCCCACCGCTGCCATAGACTACGGCCGGCTGGAATGTCCCGCCGCCATTGTTCAGAAGCACCGTCACCGTGCCGCGCCCTGAGTTGGCTAGCACCATGTCCGGTTTGCCGTCGCCGTTTACATCCGCAACCGCGAGCGAACTCGTCACCGAGTCTCCGGCGTCGTAGGTCACAGCCGCTTGGAAAGTGCCGTTGCCATTCCCCAACAGCACTCCAACCGAGCCGTCACCGTTAGTCTCGCCAGTTTGGTTCGCCACCACCAGGTCGAGTTTGCCATCGCCGTTCACATCCGCCACCGCTATCGAAACTGCAGCCTGTCCGCCAGAGCTGTAAGTGACGGGAGATTTAAAGGTACCGTTGCCCTTGCCCAGCAGGACAGATACGGTGCCGTTTGCACAATTGCTGCTGCTGACGCAGGTGTTTGCCACCAGAACATCCGGCACCCCGTCGCCATTTACATCCGCGACCGCCACCGAGCTGGCGCCGTATCCTCCAGAGACGAAGGTTAGTACCGGTTTGAAAGTTCCGTCTCCCTTTCCCAGCAGCACTCCCAGGACGCCGTTGCCACCCTTGTTGGAGCCAGCCAGGTTCGACACCACCACGTCAAGCTTGCCATTGCCAGTTAGATCTGCGACTGCTACGCCCTGAAAAATCCCACCATTGGTTTGAAGCACATCGGTCCCGCCCGAGTCGTAATTGACCGCCGGCAAGAAAATAGGATTTGCCGGGTCGGACTCAACGGCAACTGATTCTTTGGCTCCTGTTTTGGCGGCCGAGACTCCTCTATCTGCATTGGGGTCCTGCCCTGCAGAAGAAGCGATCAAAAAGGTGGAGACGATAAGAAACGGAACGAACGCCCTGAGAATCCGGGCCCTGCGGGGACGCTTGCAGGTCATGAACGACCTCCTCGGCTGCTCGACCGCAAGAGTCCTGACGCCTCAAACCCGTCCTTGCGAGATCTATGTGGCGAAATACCCTCAACCAGGCCTGAGTACAGGCAGGAAGAGTGTTTTGCATACTTCTCAGCAGCTTGTCGGGCGCTAGTGTATTACGACTTTCTTGCAACGCAAGTTTTTGTTTAGTGGAAAAACTGTGGAATGCTCAAGTTTGACAACAACGTGGTATGAAAACCGAGGCCGCGCCTCTTCTGTCTCGCGAATTGACATGCCAAGCACGCGCTTTTTAAGATACTTTTAGTCCCGCACTGTTCAAGTGCGGTCAGACCAATAGGGTCTGCCTGCTGTTGCCAACACTTTACCTATGATCAAAGTTCAAGCGCTCACCAAGAAGTACGCGCACACCGTCGCCGTTGACCAGATCTCGTTTGAAGTGGCGAAGGGCCAGATTGTCGGTTTTCTTGGCCCCAATGGCGCCGGAAAAACGACGACGATGCGCATGCTGACTTGTTTCCTTTCGCCTTCCGCGGGTACGGCCACGGTGGCTGGCTTTGACGTCCTCGAACAGCCGCTGGAGGTCAAGAAGCGGATCGGCTATTTGCCGGAAACGCCCCCGATCTATCCGGAGATGGAAACGGCGGAATACCTGGAGTTTGTCGGCAAGCTGAAAGGGTTGTCGGGAGCCGAGCTCCAAAAGCGGGTAGACTACGCGTGCGACCGCTGCGCCGTGAATGACGTCAAAAAGAAGCTTCTCGGCAAACTGTCGAAAGGCTATCGGCAACGGGTCGGACTCGCGCAGGCGATCGTTCACAATCCCGACGTCCTGATTCTCGATGAACCGACTGCCGGTCTCGATCCCAAACAAATCAATGAGACGCGGGATCTGATCAAGGGTCTGGCCGGCGACCACACCGTCATTCTCAGCACGCACATCCTTCCCGAAGTCGAGCAAACCTGCGAACAGGTGATCATCATCAACAAGGGCAAGCTGGTGGCCACTGACTCGGTGCGCAACCTGCAAGCCCGGGCCCGTGGCGCCGAATCTGTTGTGCTCGAGATCGCCGGGCGCCATGGAGATCTGGAGCCAGGAATCGTGCAACGCAAGCTGGAGCAGGTTTCAGGCGTAAGCCGCGTATTGAGCAAGCAGCAAAACAATGGCCGCGTCGTTTTCGAAGTGGAAAGCCAAAAGGGCCGCTTCGTTAGAGGCGATCTGGCGCGGGCGGTGGTTGAATCCGGCTGGGACCTCAATGAGCTTCGACCAGCTGCCATGAGCCTGGAAGAAGTCTTCCTTCAGCTCACCGGCACTGAAACGTTGTCGGGAGCCGAGCAAGCTGCCGCGAAAGAGGGACAACAATGAGAAATGCGCGGATCATCTGCCAAAAGGAACTGCGCAGCTACTTCGTTTCACCGGTCGCCTACTTGTTGCTGACCATGTTCGGCGTGATTTTCGGCTTCTTCTTCTGGAATGCGCTCAACTTTTTCGTAATCGAGGGCATGCAGATGCAGATGCGCGGGCAATCGTTCCCCATGAACCTGAACGAGCAGATCATCCGTCCGCTGCTGTCGAACGTCAGCGTGATCGGACTCTTCTTTATTCCGATGATTACAATGCGCTTGTTCGCGGAAGAGAAGCGGAGTGGAACCATAGAATTGCTGGCCACCTCACCCGTTCGTGACCTCGAAATCATCGTTGGCAAGTGGCTGGCGGCCCTGCTGCTGTATTCCTGCATGCTGCTCTTTACCGCGCTGAACTTTTGCTTTCTATTTATCTATGGTCGTCCGGACTGGAAGCCTCTCGCAATCGGCTATCTAGGATTGTTGCTGCAAGCGGGCGCGCTGCTGGCCATCGGGACATTCATTTCCACGCTTACCAGGAATCAGATCATCGCCGGCGCCGCGACGTTTGGCGTATGCCTGCTGTTGTGGGTGCTCGAATGGGCCAGCGGGTATGAAACCACAACCTGGGCGCGCGTGCTCGCCTACATGTCGATCATCACTCATTTCGAGTCCTTCGCCCGGGGCGTGCTCGATTCCAAAGACGCAATATTTTATCTAACCGTAATTTTCCTGGGACTGTTTTTCACCGCACGCTCCATGGAATCCCTGCGCTGGAGGTCATAATGGCAAGCCAGTGGCTTAAGGCGAGACAAACCAAATACGCGGCCTACGCGACGATCTACATCGCGGTAGTCATCGCCGCGGTTGTCGTCGCCAACATGCTCGCCGACCGCTACAACAAGTCCTACGACGCCACATCCAATAAGCGTTACAGCCTTTCCGAGCAGACCGCCAAGATCGTAAGAGGCCTTAAGCAGGACGCGACCATTACATATTTTGACCAGAGCACACGCTTCCGCGAAGGCAAGGATCTGCTCGATCAATATGCCAACCTTTCCCCCAAAGTCCATGTGGAGTATGTCGATTCGGACAAAAATCCGCAATTGGCGAGAGAAGAAGGGATCAGGAACCTCGGAACTGCCGTCGTCCAGATCGGAGCAAAACGGGAAGAAGCCAAGAGTATGACCGAAGAAGGCATCACTGGCGCCTTCATTCGTGACCTGAAGAGCACTACAAGAACAGTTTGTTTTGTGACTGGCAGCGGGGAGCACCGCCTGGACGATAGTGAGCGCGACGGACTTTCTCGTTTCAAAGATCTTCTGGCCAAGGACAATTACGAGAACCGCACAATCGACTTGCTGCAGAAAGCCGAGGTTCCTGGCGATTGCACCACTTTGGTTGTCGCCGGGCCAACCAGAAACTATGAGCAGCCCGAAGTCGAGGCCATCAGGAAATATGTCGAAGATGGCGGTCGCGCCTTGCTGATGCTCGATCCTCCGTTAAAACTCGGTCGTTCGGATATCGCCGACAACGATGCTCTCACGAATTTGTTGCAAAGCTGGGGCGTCAATTTGCAGAAAGATCTGATCCTCGATCTCAACCCGCTTGGACAGCTCGCCGGTCTCGGTCCTCAAGTGGCTCTCGTTACCACTTACAGCTCCCAACCCATCGTCAACGAGATGAAGGGAACCGCCACCGGTTTTCCGTTGGCGCGCTCCATGGAAATCAAGAACACGGATAAAACCACCGTCGAGAAGCTCTTCGATTCCTCCGGCAGCAGTCTGGCGACGAACGACCTCAACTCCGCCAGGGTCAACGTCAACGACCCTAAGAATAAAAAAGGTCCGTTAACCATCGCCGCTGCCGGAAACTACAGCACCGGGAAAGAAAATTCGCAGGGACGCTTCGTAGTCATCGGCAGCTCGTCATGGGCGGCCAACAGCTTCATCAATTTCAATGGCAATGAAGACCTCGCGCTGAACGCCATCAACTGGCTGTCGTCTGATGAAGACCTGATTTCCATCCGCCCCAAGCAGCCCGAAGACCGCCGCATTACCATGACTCGCGCGCAGCAGAACCTCGTGCTGCTCACCAGCCAGTTCGCGCTGCCGTTGGTCGTGGTGATTCTGGGGGTCGGAGTATGGTGGAAGAGGAGGTAGGAATCTCTCGACGCTTCTGATCATGTTTCGAGAAACACTATGAAAATCCGTGGTCTGATTGTTGCGGCTCTCGTCTTTTTCACTCTCGGTGGAATCCTCTACTGGTCGGATCGCCAGAAGCCGTCCGATGACAAAGCGTCGGCCGATGCTTCGCCTGCCATCCTCAAGCTCGATTCGTCCGCGATCACGAAGCTGGACCTGAAGAAGAGGGGAGCGGAGCCAGTTGTTCTTACGAAATCGAATTCGGGAAACTGGGAAATCACTCAGCCGCAGCCGCTCGGCGCCGACCAGTCCCTGGTTTCGGGCATGCTCTCTCGTCTGTCATCCTTGAATTCTGAACGCGTGGTCGAAGATAAAGCGACCGATGTGACGCGATACGGCCTGAATCCCCCGGTCCTCCAATTGGACATTACCGAAAAAGATAAGACGCGAGAGCTTCTGATTGGTGACGATACCCCGACCGGCAGCGCTGCCTATGTGATGCTTGCAGGCGACCCTCGCGTCTTCACCATGCCCGCCTACGAAAAGGTCGGCGTAAATAAAAGTCTGAACGACTTGCGCGACAAGCGTCTGCTGACCCTGAACCCCGACAAAATCAGCCGCATGGAAGTGATCGAAAAAAATCAGGATATCGAGTTTGGCCGTAACAAAGATGACTGGCAAATCCTGAAGCCCAAATTGCTCCGTGCCGACAGCAATCAGGTCGGCGAGTTGGTCCGCAAGCTCACCGATGCAAAGATGGATGTAGGTAGCTCCGACCCCGGGGAGGCCGCGACGGCATTTGCCCACGCCACGCCACTCGCGACAGCGAAGCTTACCGATGAATCCGGTACTCAGGAACTCCAGGTGCGGAAGCAACAGGTTGGCACGAGCAGCGAAGCATACTACGCAAAATCAAGCGCCGTTGATGGCGTCTACAAAATAAACTCTGATGTCGGTCCGGCGCTCGAGAAAAGCCTGGACGATTTCCGCAACAAGAAACTCTTCGACTTCGGTTTTGTCGAACCCAATAAGATTGAGCTGCACGTCGGCTCCAAAGCTTATTTCTTAGTCCAGAGTGGAGACGCTTGGTGGTGGAATGGGAAGAAGATGGATGCAGGAACGGTTCAATCCCTCATTTCGGATCTTCGTGATCTCTCTGCGGATAAATTTCCAGATTCCGGTTTTGCCAACCCTACTGTTGATGTCACGGTCATTTCCGACGACGGCAAGCGCGTCGAGAGAGTCTCGATCGCAAAATCCGGAAACGGTTACATTGCCAAACGCGAGAATGAATCCGCGCTTTACCAGCTGAGCTCCAGCTCCGTAGACGATCTGCAAAAGGCCGCCAATGACATCAAACCCACAGCTCCTACCCTAAAGTAAAGACCTTCTGCGCAGTCTGAGATTCTCCCGCCAGCGATGAGGAAAGGACTCGAGGCGGGGTCGTGCACACCTCCGACAGGAATAAGCTATCCGTTCGGATAGTGTTTTGTCACGAAATCCGAACTAAAGAGAGAAAGCTTCGGCCTAACCCTGATCCTTGTGGCACGATTCCGGCGATCCCCGAAGAAGGGGGAGCCAAATGCGATACCTCGTAGGTCTAGTTTGTCTCTGTGCTCTATCGGCGAGTGCCGCCGATATGAGCCATGAAGAAACCATTGTCCGAACCGCTTACGCGAAGCTGTCCTATGCGGTAGACCTGGAGACCGTATATCAGGCGGCCTCACACGCGAATGACCTAACCGATCTCGCGGATCGCGTTTCGAGACAAGCTCTGAAATTCCAAATCAGCAATTTCACCGTTGGTCAGATCAGCGACATCGCCACCGAAAATTTTATGCGACGCTTCCCCGAGCACGCCGGAGATGGACAGGGTGTGATCCACACCCAACTACACAAACACAACTACACCGAGAATGGCGGGCCTGCGGTGTCCATGGAAACATTGGGGGCGAAGTGGGGCGCTCCGCCTTCCTCGCGCGGTGCGACGAGCGTCCTGATGGACTACACTGTCTCCGAATGGATTCCCATCCTGCAAGCCGAGCTGGGCGTCCCGCACCTGGTCAGCTATTGCATGTACACCGTGACCGTCAGCTTTGATGGGCGCAGCCGAACCTACCCGGCGGCGTTCTTTTTCGATAAGGACGGAAACGCGGCCGCCGATGATACCGTCGTAGGAGGGGACGGAAACAACTTGCAATATTTCCTCCAGCATCCCGTCTATCCCAAGGTGCTGTTAGCTCCGACGGTGATTGCGGCGAAGCCAGCGGTGCGCGCATACCTCGCAGCCAGCCAGGAGAATCGACCATCCTGCAAATCCGGCGATGCTTGCTGCGATACCGAGACCATGCAATGCGGCGTACTCGCGTCCGACATCGCTGCGGAGAGCGCCGATGCGAAGAGCGGGAGGCAGCCATGAAACGTGATTCGCTGGCGGGAATTTTGCTTCTCTCTTTGCTTCTGCTTCTCTCCGGGATGGCGCAGGCCCAGACCTGCCCAGCCCTCAGCTATTCGCAGGGTCCGGTCTACAATAGCGCTTCGGATACGAGCGGCCACTACACCGGGGACCATGTATTTGCCGGGACAGCGACGAACGAATGCGAGTACAGCTCCTACAATCCCCCGCAAACCTACTGCGAGACCGACAACTTTTCGAGCATCACGATCGATGAATTCGACCAGGGAACCTTGAACACTTATCCACTGGGCTTTCATGTCTCCCATGATTCCACCACGGACGGGCAAGCGGTCGGACTCAGCGATGTAGCCTATACCGCTACCGCGATCGGCGAGGCGGCTTGGGAATGGTGCCTGACCAGCAACTGCAGCTTTTCGGTAACCAGTGATCCCATCTCGGTTCCATCGAGCGCCATCTGGTCGCACACGCAAAGCACAGCCTTTAGTTGCGCGGCTAAGAAAGATCCTGGCCCTGGGGCTGGCACTGGGGGCGGGGGCGGCGGGGGCGGCGGCGGAGGCGGGGGCGGCGGCGGAGGCGGCTGTGATAGCAACAGGAAAAGACCGGTTACCTGTCCCACGTGTGGTTGCTAAAGCTAGGGTTGTTTGCGACAAGGAACGGGACCGCTTCACTCCCGTTCCGGCTTTTTCCCAGAGTTCCACAGCCAGATTAGTGACTGTCTCCCGGTCAGCTCCGGAGGATCTGTCCCGATTGCGCCCTCGACGCAGCAGGAGCAAGTCCGGAGAACGGGCGCTTTGGCGAGATCGCTCTTAAGGAGTTTCCACTTCGTCCTGTAACCGTCCCTTGGCGTCGAACAATTGAATGCGTAACGCGATTTGTCCCAGCGCATGTGTCGAGCAACTCAGACACGGATCGTACGCTCGTACCACTGCCGAAACTCGGTTCAGCATCCCTTCCTGCAGCTTGTTTCCATCGATGTAATGCTCGCTGACCTGCTGCACGCTGCGGCCGATGGCAAGATTGTTATGTCCCGTCGCGACGATCAGGTTCGCCCACGTAATGCCGCCTTGTTCATTCACTCTGTAGTGGTGAATCAACGTCCCTCGCGGCGCCTCGATCATTCCTACTCCTTCCAGGGAATTCACGCCTCCGGTGGCGCGCACGTGTTTTTCCAGAATCAGCCGATCTGCGAGCAACTGCTCGATTTTCTCCAGCGCATAAACGATCTCAATCAGCCGCGCATAGTGGTAGAGAAATGCGCTGTGCGCCGGTGAACCGAAGCGTTGATGAAATTCCACGAATTCAGCGTCCGCCAGCGGACTACCGCATTGATCGGCCACATTGATTCTCGCCAGCGGGCCCACCCGGTATGCGCCTTCGGGAAAACCCTGCGGCTTGAAATACGGGGCCTTCAAGTAAGAGTCGCGCAGGCTGGCTTCGGCGATCCAATCGGCATAATCCTCTGCCGCGATTTCGTCTTCTACAATTTCCCCGCTCCGGCTACGGAAGCGCAGCATGCCGTCATAAAGCTGCAAGTTTCCTTTTCGGTCAACGAGTCCGGCATGCATGGTCGGAGCAGAACCGAAATATTCGATCTCACTCTTATAGTTGTCCAGAGCATTCTTGAAGAACTGCAGCGTACGGCCCGCGATCGCTTTAGCCGATGGCAGATCAGAAAGTATCCGGTCGCGCACCACTCCGGATAATGCTGTGGCCACGCCTCCAGGCACGATCCATGCCGGATGCACTCTCTCCTGCGCCATGCCCTCAATGATCTGCAATCCGAATTTGCGCAATTCGATTCCGTCGCGCGCCATCTCCGGATGGGCGGCGATCACGCCCAGCACGTTCCGGCTCGCCACTTCGGAGTCCATGCCGAGAAGCAAGTCTGGAGATGACAGATAAAAGAAGCTCAAGGCATGCGACTGCACGATCTGCGCGAAGTGCGCCAGTTCCCGCAACTTCTTTGCCGCTGGCGGGATGCGCACTCCCATAATCGCGTCGCAAGCCTTGGCGGAAGCCAGCAGATGGCTGATCGGACAAATCCCGCAGATGCGCGAGGTGATGCCCGGCATCTCATAGAACGGGCGTCCCTCGGTGAATTTTTCGAATCCTCGCACTTGCGTGACGTGGAACTCGGTGCCCGCAACTCGACCGTCGCCATCCAGTTGAATGACGATCTTCGCATGTCCTTCGATGCGCGTCACCGGATCGATTGTGATACGTTTCATCCGATGCTCCTCATCCGAATTTCACCGCGAGGCCGGCCTCGCGCTTTTTCCCGTCCACCAGATCGGAAATCACCGCGGCGATGGTTTTCGCTGGAGGCGGACATCCCGGCAGGCACACATCCACTTTCACAAACTCCCGCAGCGGCCGCGCCTGCTTCAGCAGAGCCGGTACTCCATCCGTCGGAACCACTTTGCCTTCCTGCGACCCTTCCACATAAATCCGCTGCAATAATTTGTTGACGGGGATGGAATTCCGCATAGCTGGTACGTTTCCCGTGACCGCGCAATCGCCCAGCGAGATGAGCAGGTGGGTGCGCTGCCGGACCTTGTGCAGTTTGCTGACGTCGTCCTGTGAACTGACCGCGCCTTCCACCAGCGTCACATCCACATCCTCGGGAAACTCCTGTGCGTCCACCAGCGGGCCGTAAACCAGGTCTATCTTCTGCGCCAGCGAGATGATGGCCGCGTCCATATCGAGCAGCGACATGTGGCAGCCGGAACAGCCGTCCAGCCAAACCGTCGCCACCTTCACCTTCTTCATGCCTGCACCTCTCTGCGCTGGATCAGCGAACTGATGTTGTCGGTCCGCTTCACCATTTCTTCGACGGCGCAGCCCTTCTCGGCGAGCGCTCCTGTGGGGCAAGCCTGCACGCACTTTCCGCAATTGGTGCAACTCCGTGAGTCGCCCCACTTCTGATTCAGGTCACTCACGATCCGGGCGTGGATCCCTCGTGACGTCATCTCCCATACGTGCGCGCCCTCCAGGTCCGCGCACACTCGAACGCACCGCGTGCACAAGATGCACCGGTTGTGGTCGAGCACGAAGCGCGGATGGGAGAGGTCAACTCCCAGCTTTGGATAGTTGTACGCAAAACGCACCGTGCTGATGCCCATCGCGCTGGCCAGCGACTGTAATTCGCAATGACCGTTCGAGACGCAAACGGCACACATATGATTTCGTTCTACGAACAGCAATTCGAGCGAGATTCGCCGGTTGTGTGTGAGCCTTAGAGAACTCGTGATGACCGACATGCCGTCCTGAATCGGAGTGGTGCACGCGGGGATGAGCCGGTCGATGCCCGAGACCTCCACGATGCAAATGCGGCATGCCCCAACCGGCGTCAGCCCTTCCAGATCGCAAAGCGTGGGGATGTATTTTCCATTCGCCTTCGCGGCTTGAAGAATCGTCTGGCCCTCCGTTGCGCTGATCAGTTCGCCATCGATTCGGATTGAGAGTTTTCTCGGCAAGGCCTCGCTCCTTCCTAGCTCAAGTTCGCCATTTTTACGTCGCACCGCAGGCAGCGGCAAGATTCATCCAGCGTTTCTTCGTGGGTGAATCCGGCGACCACTTCGGCGTTCGATCGTACCCGCGCATTCGCGGACAACGCGTGGCCGTGATGGCGATGGTTCGGGCTGGGTTCTTCGGGCACGTCCTTCCCGTACTCAATCTCGGGAAGAATCTTCGCCCAGCGGTTCGTTTCCATCAGTTGCCGGTCAATATTGCGGGCCGCTTGTTTGCCATACGCCATCGCATTCGACACGTTCGAGGCGCCCGTAACCACATCTCCGCCGCCATAAAACCGCGGGCGGCTCGTCTCCAGCGTGAAGCGATTGACTTCAATGGTCCCGCTCTCTTTCAGGCTGAGTCCCGAAGCTCTGGCAAAATCGAGGTCCACGCTCTCGCCCACTGCAAAGACGACGGAATCGCACTCGTAACGCCGGATCTCATCGGTCGAAATAGGCTTTCTTCGACCTGATGCGTCGTATTCGCCCAGGCGCGTCTTCACGATCTCAATCGACTTCACTTGCCCTGCTGCGTCGCCAATGACCCGGTGAGGTGCGGCCAGAAAAACGAATTTTGCGCCCTCGTCCTGAGCGGCCTGAGTTTCTTCTTCAATAGCGGGCATGTCTTTGCGCTCGCGTCGGTAAAAAACGGTAACCTCAGCGCCTTTGCGTAGCGCCGTGCGAGCCGAGTCGATGGCAGCATTCCCACCGCCGATAACGGCCAGCTTCCGTCCCAGCGGCACCTCTTCTCCGCGTGCCGTTGCCTCCAGGAACATCAGCGCCGGATAAACACCCTTCAGTTCCGTTCCCGGCTGGTAGACCCAGGATTCTTTCCACGTTCCAATGGAGATGAAGACAGCGTCGAACCGGTCGTCGAGATCGTTCAGCGGAATGTCGAGGCCGATTCGCGTGTTGAAGACGAATTTCACCCCGAGTTGTCCGATTAAATCAATCTCGCGCTCCAGAGCATTCTTCGGCAGGCGATATTCCGGCAGTGCGAATCGCAGCATCCCGCCAGCTGCGGGCTTGGCGTCGTACACCGTAACCTCGTGGCCGAGCAGCGCCAGATAAAACGCCGCTGTCAATCCCGCCGGGCCTGCGCCCGCAATCGCAATCTTCCGTCCTGTTGGCTCCAGCTTCCTCACCAGAATCCGCTTGACCATGTGCTCGAAACGGTTGGAAAGCAGAACTGAATCTGCGATGAAGCGATGCACCTCCCGCATGTTCACCGCTTCGTCCACGGTCTGTCGGCGGCAGCGGCTGTCGCACGGATGCTGGCACACCCGTCCGGTCGACGATGGCAGCGGGTTGTCCATGATCACCGCTTCAAATGCATCTTCTAAGCGATCCTCTTTGTACAGTTCCAGAAAGCGCGGAATATTCATATGCAGCGGACAACTGTTTTCGCAGGGAGAAAGCGCAAGCTCTTCGCAGACCCCAGCCTGGCATCGTCGCGAAACAATGTGGTCTTCGAACTCTGCGCGGAAGTGGCGCAGCGTGGTCAACACTGGATTCGGCCCGGTCTGCCCCAAGCCGCAGAGCGAACACTCGCGGATGTAGCGGCTCAATTCATCCAGCAACTCAAGGTGGTGCATCGTGCCCGCGCCTTCGGTCACGCGATTCAGGATCCTTAGAGACTTGTTCAGTCCCACGCGGCACGGAATGCATTTGCCGCACGACTCGGAATGCGTGAATTCGACGAAGTACCGTGCTACGTCCACCATGCAATTGTCTTCGTCCATCACCACCATGCCCCCGGACCCCATGATCGAGCCCAGTTGCGTCAGGCTTTCGTAGTCCACCGGCGTATCAAACATTTCAGGCGGAATGCACCCACCCGAGGGTCCCCCGGTTTGCACCGCCTTGATCTGCCGCCCTGCAATCCCTCCTTCGCCGATGTCGTAGATGAAAGTCTTGAGCGGCGTGCCCAGCGGCATCTCGACCAGGCCGGTGCTCGAAACCTTGCCCACCAGAGAAAATACTTTCGTCCCCGAGCTCTTCGGACTCCCGGTCTCGCTGAACCATGCCGGACCCTTTGTGACGATGGGCGCGACGTTATACCAGGTCTCGACATTGTTGATGTTGGTCGGAAAACCCCACAATCCTTTTTGCGCCGGGAATGGCGGCCGTGGCCGTGGCCGTCCCGCCTGCCCTTCCAGGGAAGCAATCAGCGCGGTTTCTTCCCCGCAGACAAATGCTCCCGCGCCTTCCACCACTTCAATATCAAACCTGAATCCACGGCCAAGAATGTTCTCGCCCAGCAAGCCGTATTCCCGCGCCTGTTCGATGGCGCGATGCAGCCGATGAACGGCCAACGGATATTCGGCGCGTATGTAAATGATCCCTTCGCTCGCGCCCATCACATATCCGCCAATGATCATGCCCTCCAGCAGCGAGTGTGGATCACTCTCGATTTCGTTGCGATTCATGTACGCGCCCGGATCGCCTTCATCCGCGTTGCAGATGATAAATTTGCGCTCCGCCTTGGCTTTGGTCATGAACTCCCACTTGTTGCCGGTCAGGTAGCCCGCCCCGCCGCGCCCGCGCAGCTTGGACGCTTTGATTTGCTCGATCACGTTCTCCGGCCGGCCATCGATCAGCACTTTGTACAGCGCCTGGTATCCCCCGATCGCAATGTATTCCTCAATGTCATCGGGATTGATGAGGCCGCAATTTCGCAGGACGATCTTTTTCTGGCCTTTGAAGAAGGGAACATCGTTCCAGAGTGGAATCTCCGGATATCCGCGCCCATACTTCACTGAGGCCGTAATGTGATCCCACTCTTCGACTTTGCAATAAATGAGATCGGGCGGAAGATTCCCATTCGAAACATCGTTCAGAATCCGTTGCGCATCGTTCGCCTGCACCCGGTGTAAGATCACCAGCGGAAACCCGGGCAGCCGGATGTTCGCCAGGGGTTCCTGAAAGCAGGCGCCAAAGCATCCCACTCCCGCCAGCACTGCGTTGATGCCGATTTGCTCGCTAGCTTCCGCGAACGCGTGATACAAGCCTTCGGCGCCGTTGCCCCTGCCGCAGGTGCCCATTCCAATTCCGATTCGGGGCACCGCAGGAACTAATTTCGCCAGCCCTGCTTCCCGCACTGCACTGAAAGCGCCAATGTCCTGTATTCGAGGCATCAGTAACTCTCCCGCTCCAGCGTGCTGATTTCCCGTTGGAGAGTGCGTTCGTTCACATGGCCGCAAATGCGGTGGTTCACTTCCACCACCGGCGCCAATGCGCATTGCCCGAAGCACGCCACGGTACGAACCGTGAATTTGTGGTCGGAGGTCGTCAGCAGAGACTTGTCCTCTTCGCTGGTTTCACTCACATCATCCAGGCCCAGTCCCAGGGTCAGACGAACGCTCTGCAGCAGGTTGCGCGAGCCTCGCGTGTGGCAAGCCGTTCCACGGCAGATGCAGATGGTGTTATCTCCCTGCGGCTGCAGGTTGAACAGAGCGTAAAACGTCACCACGCTGTAGATACGCGAGAGTGCGATCTTGCTCTGCGCCGCAATGTATTCCAGCGTTGGTTCGGGAAGATATTTATGAGGATGGTGTTCCTGCGCCGCCTCCAGAATCCCGAGCAACGCTCCCGGACGTCCTGTTTGGCTGCTGATGACCTGATCGATGAAAGCCCGCTCTCCCGCGCTGAGGCGCTCCTGAGACGGTGTGTGCATGGTCGCTCCTTTCGCAGAACCAGCACTCCGGCAACGGCTCACAAGCCATTGCCAGGTGTGAATGAGAGAACACACGCTTTCAGTTTTCGATACTAGACACACGGCAACAACCCTGCCGTGACTCGAATCACGAGAGTGGGTGACGCTGACGGCCCAATTTATTTTCGGATGCTCGATCGCGCGGTTGGAATCAGGGAAGCCCGAAAAATTACACGAAGGCGACTGGCTCGGCCCTGGCTGTCAACGAGTGGTCGTTACTCAATGGTGACAGCGATTCATGTCTGCTAGCCTTCGTGAATAAGAAATTGTTTCGGGTGCTCGGATAGTCGTGCCGCCAATGACGCACCGGAATGAGACCGGCATCGCGTGCAAGTGTGAGGAACTCTTCAGCCGTCGCGTGAAACGAAACCCGCGCCCCATCATGAATCACCGCAGGCTTGCCCATAACTTTCCAGTACATCATCCTTCGTGCCATACCGAGGCACGTGCGCAGGTTGTGTTCGCGGTAAAGATATGCCAGCGCCCGCCAGTTGGTGTCAAATCGTGGTTCGGGCGGCGGACCCGGAACAAACGGAATCTCGCCAATGAGGATGCGCGCTCCCGGCTTCGCGATGCGGTGTATCTCGCGCAGACTGACTGGAACTTTCTCCCGCGGGACGACCAGCAGCACACTGTTGCAGACGACGACCGACGCACTCGCGTTTGGCAGCGGGAGGCGGTCGGTGAGGGCCTGTCGCACATTGAGCCCCGTCGCCTTTGCTAAAGCGACTTCCTCTTCAGTCGCCAGGAATCCAAGCGCACGACGAACTCCGAGATTCGCGGCTACGCGCAGAAGCGTGCCATCGCCGCAACCGATGTCCACCAGTTCGTCGCTCGGACCGAGACAGACCGCCTCGGCTATTCGTTGGTTGATCGCAGTGGTGACTTCCTCTTTGCCCGCACCGCGCAAGGCTAGGTCGTGCAGGGTCTTAACGTGCGAGGCTGTTTCTCGGCAGTACTCCACGTAGTCATCGGAGCAGGAAATCATGGACTACAAATCCTAAGGGCGGCAAGCGGGGCGAACCAGTTCCTACTCAGGTTCGCTCTCAGTCACATGCCACTGTGATGGGGTTTTGAGTGTAATCGCCTGTCAGCAGAAGTTACCCGCAACTGGTCGCCTTGGTACGAATTGCCAGGTGCCGGCGGACTGCATTTCCAAGCTTCACGAAGGCCCGCCCCGCTTCGTGAGCGTTCGTCAAGCGAACTCTGCCTATTAAGTTATTCTCCGCTGCTGGCGACCGATTCAGCGGCGCCTAAGACCTGATTCCGATATATACTTCCCCGCCGCCCCTTCAGGACTGCCCGAGGAGCTCTGAGCGGCGATAGCTGCCTCCACTATGATGACGTTCGCGACACAAGTCGGCGAACACACTCGCCGCATCGTCGGCTTGCGCCTGCTGCCCTTCCTGTTCATTCTGTACATCGTTAATTACGTCGACCGCACGAACCTGGCCTACGCCGGGGTTGGCATGTCGCGCGACCTGGGGTTCAGCGACCACGTGTTTGGCCTGGGCGCCGGAATCTTCTTCATCAGCTACCTGGCATTACAGATTCCGGGCGCGCTGCTGGTAGAGCGCTGGAGCGCACGCCGCATGATATCGGCCACCATGATTGCCTGGGGCTCCCTCACGGTGCTGACCGCGCTGGTGCACACTCCCTCGCAGCTCTACTTGGCGCGTTTCGTGCTGGGTGCAGCGGAGGCGGGCTTCTTCCCCGGCGTCATCGTGTATTTGAGCCACTGGTTCATTTTCGAAGACCGCGCCAAGGCCACCAGCAACTTCATGGGAGCCATTCCGCTGTCAGCGGTGCTGGGATCACCCCTGGCGGGCTGGATTCTGGGCCGCGGCTGGCTGGGGTTCGCGGGATGGCGCTGGCTGTTTGTCGTCGAGGGAGCCCCGGCCATTCTGCTCGGGGTAGTTGCATTCTTCTTTCTGACCGATTGGCCAAGGGAAGCCGCATGGCTCACCGCCGAGCAGCGGAAATGGCTCGAGCAGAAACTTAAGGAGGAGACACCGCCTTGCACTACCGCCATCACGGTGTGGCAGGCCATGCGATCGCCGACGATTGTGTGGATGGCTGCGCTCACCTTCCTCGCCTACATCGGCCAGTACACATTCGTCTTCTGGTTTCCCACCATGCTGAAGCGGCTGACGGGCTTCAGTGATATGCGCGTTGGGATGGTCGGCGCTCTGCCGTTCTTGGCTGGTTTCGTAGCTATGCAGGTCAATGGTTGGCACTCCGACAAGCAGGCCGAGCGACGGTGGCATTCTGCAATGCCGCTGTTCGCTGGCGGGATTGCCTATTTCTTTCTCTCTATTCCGGGCCACTCGTTTGTGTTCACCATTGTCTGGTTCACAATCGCTGGCGTTCTGACAGCTTATCTCGCGACCTTCTGGGCGATCCCCACCGAGATCTTGAGCCAGGCAGAAGCAGCAACGGCGGTGGGATTCATTAACGCTGTCGGTAGCATAGCGGGATTTGCCGGGCCTTTCATCTTCGGCTACGTGTACACGCAGACCGGATCGTCATTTTCTTTGGGACTGAGGTTTGTGATGGCGGCAGTGCTCATCGCGGGGTTGATGATTCTCCGAATTCCGAAAGCGACGCCCCGGATCAGCGCAAGTCAAATCGTGAGACCTTCCCCCGTCAGCTTCGGGACGTGACCTGCCCGAATTTTTCTCGCATGATTGGCAATAAATCGCCAGTACATTTTCAAAGAGGCCCGAGACCATCTGTGAGGAAAAAGCTCAGCATGTGTGGGGGGATTCTGGAGGCGCGGGTCGGAATCGAACCGACGCATAAAGGTTTTGCAGACCTCTCCCTTACCACTTGGGTACCGCGCCCCTGCTGAATACGTTAGCGTTCCGGATGAAAAATGTCCATCTGCGGGGAAGGATGCAATTCAAAATGTCTGGAGCGGGAGACGGGGGTCGAACCCGCGACATCGACCTTGGCAAGGTCGCGCTCTACCACTGAGCTACTCCCGCTCGACGCCCTTGATTATAAACAAGCGGCAACTCTGCGGCAATCATCGTTCCCGGCCCCTCACAGCGGCTTCGACATCACGATGCAGTGGCACTGCACGCCACCCTTCAACGGCCGCTCGGGATGAAACTCTTCTGTGCCAGTTTCGGAATATCCCAGCTTCCTGTAAAGCGGCGGCAGTTCAGGCCGCAAGCTCAACACGGTGATGTCCATGTGCTTGCACCCATGTTTGCGGCCGAAATCCTCCGCCGCGGTTGTCATCAACTTTCCGAGCCCCTGGTGTTGTTGCGTCGGATCGACCGCGAGCATGCCAAAATATGCCCGTTCTCCTCGCAATTCGACGTAGACGCAGGCGACCGCTTGGCTCACGCGTTCTGCGACAAGAACATCGCCCTTGCGCATGGTCTCCGCCAGCCGTTCCTCGTCAGTTCGTGTGCCATCGATGAATTTCTCGACCGCAAACGCCTTGTTGATAAGAGAAGCTAGAACTGGCGCGTCCTCCGCGCCCGCAGTCCGGATCGTGATCCGATCAATCTGATGTTCCATGGCCGTCAATTCACACCAGCATCAACACTCATCGTAGGAATTCAGTGCGATTCTAGTGAGGCGCCCACTGCGGATCCTCTTCCGGTCGCACGATGTGGCCGTCGCGCATGTGAATGATGCGGTCTCCGAACTTGGCGGCTTCTGGATTATGCGTGATCATCAGCACGGTCTGGCTTAAATCCTGGTTTGATTGCCGCAACATTTTCAGCACGATATTCGAGTTTTCAGTGTCCAGATTTCCCGTCGGTTCGTCTGCCAGAACTATGGCGGGCTTGTTGATGAGGGCCCGGGCCAAAGCAACCCGTTGTTGCTCACCGCCGGATAGTTCAGAAGGGTGATGGTTCAACCGCTTGCTAAGGCCCAGCAAATCGCAGATGCGAGCGAAGAATGCAGGATCGCCATCGCCATTGCCGGAAATTTCCTGCGCGATGACGATGTTCGAACGTGCGTCCAGCGTAGGCAGCAAATTGAACTTTTGGAATACGAAGCCGATCTTGCGCTTCCGTTTGCGCGTGCGCTCGGCGTCGGAAAGCGTTGCAAAGTCGTCGCCATCCAGAATCACTTTGCCGGAATCCGCTCGGGTCAGGCCGCCAAGCAAATAGAAAAGCGTCGATTTGCCGCTTCCGGAAGGGCCCACGACGGTGACGAACTCCCCTTTTTGTACGCTGAAGGAGATGCCCCGCAGCGCCGGCACGTCAATCTTGCCCACCCGATAAGTCTTGTATAAATCAATGGCTTCAATGAATGCGTCCATGCCAACCATGATCTTACACGACATGAACTTAAGCGATTGAGCTGAACAGCGGGTCGCAGCAGAAGAACCGGAAGCTTAAGACTCAGGCCACTCCGACTTGCCGTGGTAGCGGTGTGGAGCGCTGCATGCGCTTCGGACCGCGCTTGCGCACCAGAAGCAAGCGGATCCGTTCCAGAAGGTCGGCCGGAGCATACATTCCACGGGCCAGAAACACATCGGCTTGAGAATCGTGATCGTAGACTCGGACCTTGCTCGAAATGAGGATGGCGGGAACATGAGGCGACAAAGTCTTGACCGCCGCGATCAGCTGCGGGCCGTCCATCCCCGGCATCGCCATGTCGGTCACGACCAGATCGATACCGCCTTGCTTAAAGCGTTCGAGAGCCTCTTCGCCGCGCGAATAACTCGCCACCCGGTAGCCCCGAGTCTCGAGCATGATCTTTCGATAGGAAAGCGACTGTTCGTTATCGTCAACACAGAGGATCGTGCGCTTAGGTTTCATTCACCACCTGCAACCGAACGTCGCCGGTCGTGAACCGGGGCCCTCGGAATTTTCTCTGTTCATGAAGGATGAAGAGCGAATTGATGCTAACGACAAAAGGTAAGCACTGTAAAGTACCGCCGATGCAAATGGCAGGAAGTGGCCATTGATATTCTTGCGAGGTTGTGAAGGGCGTGATTTTGCAGCGCTTGCATGTGGCACTCTAGAGCAAGACTTCGCCGCGCATCACTTCAACCGAACTTCCTCCCACGCGAACGTTTACTACGCGGTTATCGATGCGAGAGGCACGAACAAAAATCCGGCTGGGCCGCTTCATCTCCAGGCCTTGTTCGATCAACACCCGCTCATCGCTTTTGGCCACGCCATGAGCCGCCATCCAGGCCGCGCAACAACCTGCGGCGGAGCCCGTCGCGGGATCCTCGCTGTTGTAGAAAAGCATTCGCGCATGAAGCCTGGCTTCGCGATCGACGGTTTCGCGGCAGACGAAATAAAAAAATTTGCCCGCAGTCTTGGCGAGATATTCCGCGCCGCGAACGGGATCGATCCGCAGACTCTGCATCACCGCGAGTGATTTCAGCGGTGTCACGGTATATGCAAGTCCGGTTGATACGGTTTCAATCGGCAGAGAATCGTCAAAATCCTGCACGCGCAATCCCGTGGCACGGGCTACAGCTTCGCGATCATGCTGCATCACGAAGGTGGGATCGATCTGCGTCATCTCGCCAAACGGAGGTTGGCCGTCCCGGTCTTCGAAATGTACAGGCACCCTTCCAACATTCAGGGCCAGCACGATTTGCTCGGTGCCGCTCTGGCCCCGCAGTGCAAAGGCCGTGCCTAGCGTGGGATGACCGGCAAAGGGCAGCTCTTCCTGCACCGTGAAGATGCGCACGCGAATCCCTTCCTCGCATTCGGTAGCGGCGTCGCGAGGCAGGACGAATGTGGTCTCGGAGAGATTCATCTCCTTGGCGATCGACTGCATCTCGTCATCGCTGAGCCCGCGGCCGTCGAAGAAGACAGCCAGCGAATTACCTTCCAGCGGACGCGAAGAGAAAACATCCCATTGCGCCATCGACAGTCGTCTTGAAGGCTGACTCATGGACTCTGCTCGAAGAAACTTCACCCGCGCGTGCAAGAACACAGATGCAATTGGCCTCGGTACGATGCATTAAAAACTAGTAAAGGTGTGATGCATTAAAAGCTCCGCCGGAATGGCTGATCCCGCCCCCGCGGTTGACACCATCCGTGCCGGCTTTTATCCTAACTACGTGTTTTGCCCTTCCACCTCCGGTAGCACATGTTGTTGCATGTGTATGCCGTCGTGTGGGTAGGGAGTCAGTCGATTTCTTCCGACCCACCCGACGAAGCGGGTGGGTTTCGTTTTTCATCCAATCTTTCATACGAATGTAACTATCGGTAGGCAATCTAAAGATCTCAACCATTCAAGTCGCGAGGAGAGAAAGATGAGTACTGAGACCGTAACCGAGACCAGCAACAGAATTCCCCGGATCAACGATACCGCGCCGAATTTTACGGCGGAGACCACCCAGGGAAAGATCAACTTTCACGAGTGGGTTGGCGATGGATGGGCGATCTTATTTTCCCATCCTAAAGACTTCACGCCGGTCTGCACCACCGAACTCGGTTATATGGCGCGCCTGCAGCCCGAATTCGCTAAGCGCAACACCAAGATCATCGGCCTGAGCGTCGATCCCGTGGCCAGTCACGGTAAATGGGCAGCCGACATTGAGGAGACGCAGGGCGCCAAGGTGACCTACCCCATGATTGGCGACCCCGAGCTGAAGGTCGCCAAGCTCTACGGCATGTTGCCCGCCGAGAGCGGGAATACTTCGGAAGGCCGCACTGCGGCGGATAACGCCACCGTGCGCACTGTATTCGTGGTTGGCCCCGACAAGAAGATCAAACTGCAGCTCAGCTATCCCATGAGCACGGGCCGCAACTTCGACGAAATCCTCCGCGTCATCGATTCCATGCAGCTCACGGCGAAACATAAGGTTGCCACGCCGGTGAACTGGAAGCAGGGCGACGACGTCATCATCCTGCCGTCGGTGTCGAACGACGAAGCGCAGCAGAAGTATCCCGGCGGCTGGAAATCGCCCAAGCCATACTTGAGGATCGTCCCGCAGCCGAAGTAGTCCGCCGAGAATCTGTATTGTTGTTGCATGGAAGCGCATGCGGTCCGGTGATCGTCCCGGTCTTCAAAACCGGCGGGCGGCGGGTCACCCCGTCACCGGTGGGTTCGACCCCCACTCGCTTCCGCCACGTCAAGTTTTGTCGTAGGGCGTAATCGGGGCGCTAGCGCGGTACGCTTACGCTTCATTTGGCGCTGAAGTAGTCGCGCCGGTGCCGGGAAAGGACAACCTAAGTCATGAAGATTGCGAACGATATCATCGAACTGATCGGCCACACACCGCTGGTACGGCTGAATAAGGTCACGGAAGGTTGTGTGGCCGAGGTGGTGGCCAAACTCGAAAGCCAGAATCCGGTGGGCAGCGTGAAAGACCGCATCGGCGCCAGCATGATCGGCGACGCGGAGCGCGCCGGGAAAATTCAGCCCGGCAAGACAGTCCTGATCGAACCTACCAGCGGCAATACCGGAATCGGCCTGGCCTTCGTCGCGGCGGTGAAGGGCTACAAGCTGATCCTCACCATGCCGGAAACGATGAGCCTCGAGCGGCGCGTTCTTCTGCTTGCGTTTGGAGCAGAACTCGTCCTCACCCCCGGCCCGCGAGGCATGAAGGGCGCAATCCTCAAGGCCGAGGAGCTGCTGGCGAAAACCCCAAACAGTTACATGCTGCAGCAGTTCGATAACCCGGCCAATCCTAAGATTCACTTCGAGACCACGGGACCAGAAATCTGGAATGACACCGACGGCCGCGTCGACTTTCTGGTTTCCGGCATCGGCACAGGCGGCACGATCACCGGAGTCTGCGAATATATCAAGCCCAGGAAACCATCCTTCAAAGCCATTGCCGTTGAACCCACGGAGAGTCCCGTGCTCTCCGGCGGCAAGCCGGGACCGCACAAAATTCAGGGAATCGGCGCCGGTTTTGTCCCCCGGATTCTGCGCACCGATTACATTGATGAAATTATTCAGGTCAGTAACGATGAAGCCATTCGCATGGCTCGCCGCCTGCCTCTGGAAGAAGGCCTCTTTGTCGGGATCTCTTCGGGAGCCGCTGTGACGGCCGCCCTGCAAGTGGCGCGCCGCGCAGAGAATGCCGGAAAACTGATCGTCGTGGTGCTGCCTTCATTCGGAGAACGTTACCTCAGCACCGTTCTGTTTGAAGAGCTTCGCACCAGGGCGCAGCAGATTCCTACTTCTGCTCTTCCTGACTAGTTCTTGGTCTTGGCGAAGGTCTCGCACGCAGGAAGCTCACTCCCCTGCGTGCGCGCGACTTCGCGAGGAAATGTCTGTGGAAAACTCCCTCCTGGGCGTCAAATTTTCGAGCCCTCCTCGAAAAGCTCGGTGTATGATGATTTTCCAGCCAGCCGATTGAGTTCCAACTGCACATGGACGGAGGGGTCAGGTGAGAACCGTTTGCAATCCGGTTGTTGACCATGCCATGTGCCCTCAAGCTGTAGGAGAAAAATGAGAAGAAACCAGCAGTCTTCACTGTGGGTGGGTATCTCAATTCTCGGCGTACTCACCATGTGTCCGGCTGGGTCGGGGCAGACTTCCTCAAACCGGAAGGCAGGCATCCCCGTTCCAACCGACTGGAGCCATCGCCACATCGTTTTCTCCCGGCCGCGCACCACGGAACAGGCCGAACGCGTGCGCAAGGATCCCCGGTATTGGCAGCAGCGGTATCGTGCCGAATTGCCCGTGAGGCTCCCCGCCGCCGATGGTCGTGAAGCTTTGGCCTTGGAGTCGCGAAAGGCTCGCCGCAAACACCCGGAAAAGCTGCATCGCGACTGGGCGGAAAATATGGGGACCGGTGCAAATGTCGGGGCCGCAAACTACCCGGCAAAATTCTCCATTCTCGGAAGCACAGCGATTTGCGGGGGTAACCCTCAGCCCGATTTTGTTATCTACGGTACCGGACTGCCTGGTGCGGCCGCAGCGCAAGCCAGCATCGTCGCCTATGACAACATCTACTCCGGTTGCACCGGCACGGTCCCGAGCGTCTACTGGGCGTACAACACTGGCGGAACGATCATGACCTCTCCGGTCTATTCGCTCGACGGCACCCAAGTGGCCTTTGCCCAAAGCGATGCTGGTTTTGGAAACCTGGTCTTGGTGAAATGGGCCGCCAATCCCGCCGACACGGTCAGTAATCCGGAAACGCTTTCAGCTGTATCTCCAGGAGCATACAACGCGTGTACTATCCCGCCCTGCATGACCTCGATCGCGCTCACAGATAACTTGGGCACGCCCGCCGATGACACCACCTCCTCCGTATTCGTCGATTACCAAGGGGACGCGGCCTACGTGGGAGACGCCCACGGCTGGCTTCACAAGTTCAGTCCCCTGTTCAACGGCACGCCTGCCGAAGTGACAACGGGCGGGTGGCCAGTTCTCGTTAACCCGACTGAACCCAACATCCTCAGCAGTCCTATCTACGATTTTGCCTCGGGTAGTGTCTTTTTAGGGGACCAAGGCGGATTCCTCTATCGGGTCGATCCCTCGGGTGCGGTAACCGCATCAGGCCAGTTAGATTTCGGCACCGGCATCGTGGACGGTCCAATGGTCGACTCCACGGCTGGAACCGTGTATGCATTTGCCTCGAGCGACGGCACGGCGGCCTGCACTGGGGGAGTTGCTTGCGCCGCGGTTTACCAACTTCCTGCCAACTTCATTTCTGGCGCCACTGGGTCCGAAGCGGTGGTTGGCAACAGCGTCGTTTTCGGAGATACGCCCAACCCCATGTACGATGGCGACTTCGATAGCGCCTACAAGAATTCAGATGCCACGGGTGACCTCTATGTCTGCGGGAACAGCGGGGGGCCTCCGACCTTATATCAGGTGGCCATCAAGGCCGGAGTCATGGGCACCGTTAATCAGGGGCCGGTTCTCACTTTGATTGCTGACAGTCCATCATGTTCTCCGGTCACCGACGTCCCAAACAGTAATGTTTCCGGAGGCACCGAGTGGATTTTTGCCAGCGTGCAGGGGAACGGAGTTTCCTCCGGATGCCTCGGTGGGGCTTGCATCTTTAATTTCAAGGACCTGCCCTGGCAGGCCGTGACCGCATATGCTGTGGGACAGGAAATCTTGGATTTCAATTTTCACATCGAGGTCGTACAGACCGCAGGTACGTCGGGCTCTAGCACTCCGTTCTGGAACGGGGCAGGTGGCGGGTCCACTCCGGACGGTAGCGTGGTTTGGCTGGATCAGGGGCCATCGACCGCCGCTACTCCGAGTGCCTGGACAGCAACCCATCCGTACGGTGTGGGCGCATTGATCCTGGACAGCAACAACAACATCGAGCGCTGCACGGTCCGCGGTACGTCTGGAGGCAGCGCCCCCACGTGGAGCACGAATGTAGGCGGCACGATAAAAGAAGGACCGTCGGCCCCGCAGCTAACCTGGACGAACCTCGGTTCAATCGCCACTGCCGCGCTATTCGCTCACGGAGGCACGAGCGGAATTATCATCGACAATACGGTCGTCTCCGGAACGCTGCCGGGAACTTCTCAGGTATACTTTTCCACTCTCAAAGACCAGTCGTGCCATACTTCGGGCACTACGGGCGGGTGCGCAGTACAGGCGTCGCAGCCGGCTTTGGAGTAAGTGAGGAACCATTATTATGGCCATGAATAGTTCATCCGGTGGAGAGCCGAACTCTGCGGCAGCCGTCAAGAAGCCTTATGAGAAGCCCAGCTTCCGCTTCGACCAGGTTTTTGTCACCTCTGCTCTTAACTGCGGCAAGGTCAATCCCGTCGACTCCAATTGCCAGGGACTCAATGCAAAGGTGTCATGAGGCAGGCAAGACAAGCTGCGATTGACGCTGCCACCGCCCTGAAGTGCGAACTTGCAGGCGAGGTTCTGCGCTCCTTTGGAACTCTCCGTTTTGCCGCCACTGGCTGGAGCATGCTTCCCAGCATCTTGCCCGGCGACACGCTGGTGGTTGAGAGCGTTAGTCCAGCTCAAGTGCGCCTCGGAGATATCGTTCTCGTTCAACGCCAAGGCAGACTTTGTGCTCACCGTGTTGTCGCTATGGAAGGCGGCCATGAGAATCCGCGCTGGATTACTCAGGGCGACGCGTTGCCCGCGCCAGATCCTCCCGTGTCTCGCGATGAGTTACTTGGCCGGATTTCGTATCTGATTCGGGCAGGGAAACTGCTTGCAGCTCCCGCGAACGTTAGCCTGGTCGATAGTCTGGTCGCGAAAGTTGTTCGGCATTCCTTTCCTGCGGCATGCGCCGTCGTTTATCTCCATCGTATGCGCCACACTTCAAACGAACCGGTGCCGGTATGCCTGGATTAGCCACACAAGTCGAGAACCATAGCATGGTAATCGCTGTCGGCGGCGTTGCTGTCAGGATGAACACAGTCGACGCGGATTTCATCGAACTGCTCCAGAATCGTTATGCCGGGTTTGTGAGCCATGAAGCCAGCGCCGAGTTCGAGTTCGATATTGAGCTGGCCCGCCCGGAAAGCGCCGGTCTGGAACCGGATCTTCGCGTCACATATCATTCCGGCCAATGGTTGCTGGAGCGCGGCGATTTCCGCGCTGAGTGGCACCCTGCGGCGCGCCGCGGCCGCATTCAGCAAGCGGCAAATCCCTACTCCATCGATGCTATTCTGCGCATCGTGCATACCCTTGTCCTCGCCAGGGAGGGCGGATTTCTTTTGCACTCCGCCAGCGCCATTCGCAACGGCAACGCTTTTCTGTTTGCCGGAGTGTCAGGCGCAGGCAAAACCACCATCTCCCGCCTCGCGCCTCCCGACGCCACTCTCCTCACCGACGAGATCTCCTACGTTCGCAGGCACGACGACGGCTATGTTGCCTACGGCACTCCATTCACCGGGGAAATGGCGAAGCTGGGAGAGAATGTCTCGGCGCCCGTAGCCGCTCTCTACCTGCTGGCGCAAGGCCCGGAGAATCGCATTGAGCCGGTGACCGCGGCCGATGCCGGGCGAGAATTACTTGCGAACACACTCTTCTTTGCCGACGATCCGCAGGCGGTCCAACAGGTATTTCAGTCGGCTTGCGATTTCGTCCACAGCGTTCCGGTTTGCCGCCTCACGTTTGTACCCGATGCGCGGGTCTGGGAGATGATCGGATGAATAAGAAATTGTACGTAGCCCGCAGCCCGCGAATCGCCGCTCGCATGCTAGGCGAGGAAATGTTAGTGATGTCCGGCCAGGACTCCACGCTGTTTACCTTGAACCCGACAGCCACGATTCTCTGGCAAGCCGCCGATGGCGCCACACCGCTGGATGAAATTGTCGAGCACAAAATCTGTTCCGAATTCGATGTGAAGCCTGAGGCAGCGATGCGCGACGCCGAAGAGTTGGCGGAAAATCTCGCCAGCCATGGCATCCTGCTCATCTCGGAACAACCGATTGCCAAGCCCGACACGGCCCCTCAGGTGCGCCCGCGACCATGAGCGCCTTGATGCATGAAATGAGCGAACGCGCGCTGCGCTTGGGTGTCCCCTTCAGCGCTCAATTGGACCTCACCTATCGCTGCAATGAGCAGTGTGTTCACTGCTATCTCGATCATCACGATCACGGTGAGATGACCACGGCGGAAATCAAACACCTCCTGCAAGAGATGGCTGAAGCCGGTGTTTTCATCCTCACCCTCAGCGGCGGTGAAATTTTCCTGCGCAAAGATTTCTTCGAGATTCTCGAGTGCGCGCGCGCACTTACCTTCTGCATCAAGCTGAAAACCAATGCGGTGTTGATTCGCGAAGCGCAAGCGGCACGCCTGCGTGATCTCGGAGTGGAATCGATTCAGGTCAGCATTTATTCACACCGGCCCGAAGTGCATGATGCCATCACCAAGATTCCCGGCTCTCTTCGGCGGTCGATCAACGCGATCCGCTTCCTTAAATCCCAGGGCCTGAAGGTGGTTATGGCCAATGTGTTGATGACGGAAAATCTCGACGACTATCATGGCGTCCGCGCGCTGGCGGATGAACTCGGCGCTGACTGCACTCTCGACCCCACGGTTACGCCGATGATGGACGGCAATCGCGAGGTTCTCGATTTGAATGCAGGCGAGTCGGCCCTGCGCCGCCTGTTCCGCGACGAGGCGATTGTCGGCAACGCCGATGAGTTCTGCGCCCCGCCGCCGGCGCTCGAAGCCAGCAGATTGGAGTCCTTGCCTTGCAGCGCCGGGCACACTGCCTGCTACGTTTCTCCCTACGGCGAGTTTTATCCTTGCGTGCAATTTCCTCTGTCCTGCGGCAATGTGCGCGAGCAGCGCTTCATCGACATCTGGCGCAACTCCGAGCAGTTGAAGGAAGTCCGCTCGATTCGCCTGAAAGATCTGTCGAGTTGCTCGCAGTGCGCGCATGGTGGAACCTGCAGTCGTTGCCCCGGTCTCGCATTTCTGGAAGGAAATATGCGCGGGCCCTCCACCGCGGACTGTGAAAAGTCCTACGCCCGCACCGGCATCCCGTCGATGAATCTCTTGGCCAGGAAAGAGAAAATCTCCCCTCCGCGTCTGGTGCAGATCCAGTTGGTACCCGCAATCACTGGCAACCGCCTCGCCGGAATGAGCCATCAACCGGCGCTCTAGAGAGCGCGTGCGCAGCGCCATTCGCGGCGGAGTACCTGGTTTGAGCGAGATTTAGCTCGTCTCCGCTCGTACATGGCCCCTTCGTAACGCTGATCCAGCATGGTTCTGCAGATAGCATGAAGCCTGAGCGCTCCGCCATTCGGCGGTTTCCGCGAAAGGCTCTGTCATGCGTACTCGATACAGAAGCTCCGTGTTTTTCCTGGCGGCGCTATCACTCATCGTCGCCACCGCCTACGCGCAGGATTCGCCCTCCCTGGGCGACTTGGCACGCCAGCAACGTCAGCAAAAAGAACAGTCGAAAACAGCTGGCAAGGATGCCAAGCCCACCAAGGTCATCACCAACGAAGAACTGCCTGGGCACTCAGTAATGGCTGCCGGGTCGGTGCTGAGCGCTGAGGGGACGGCGCAGCCGGCCGCTTCTTCGGAAGGTCCCAAACAGCCAGCCGAACAGTGGAAGTCTCAGATTCTGGCGCAGAAAAATCAAATTGCTACCATGCAGAGCCAGGTCGATGATCTCAACGAGTCCATCCGTTTTGCTCCCGCCAACTGCGTAGCCAACTGTGTGGCATGGAACGAGCACCAGAAAGAGAAGCAACAGCAGGTTGAACGGATGCAGGCTCAACTGGAAGATATGAAAAAGCATCTCGACGAAATGCAGGAATCCGCCCGCAAGCAAGGTTATGGCAGCTCGGTTTACGATCCCTAGATTCTGCGAAATATAGATGCTATGAAACATAGACCCCCCGCAATACTGACCCTGCGAAATATATTCTTTTCGCCTTCCTTCCAAGCTCCCTCCGTGCGAAATTAGTTGTATGGCATTAGTGGTTCGCCCCTCACGCATTCATGCAGTCGGAGTCTTTACCACCACGTCCATTCGCAAAGGCGCCCGCGTCGTCGAGTACTCAGGTCCACGCCTCACTCCCGAGGAGGCCAACCGGCTCTACGACGGCGCTTCCCGCACCTACCTCTACGGACTCGAGGACGGTAAGACCGTAATCGATGGCGAAGGCCTGGGCGCTTATCTGAATCATTCCTGCGATCCCAACTGCGAGGTGGATGAAATCAAGAACCGCGTGTGGATCCTCGCCCTGCGAGAGATTGCGGCCGGCGAAGAACTGGTTTGGGACTACAACCTCTATGACGATGAAGACCCCGCACCCTGCCACTGCGGCTCGCCCAAATGCCGCGGCACGATGTATTCGCGGGACTGGATGGCCAAGATGCGGCGCAAGGCAGCTCGCAAGAGGAAAAAATTCGAATTGACTAAGACCGGGGACGGTGCGACTTCAACTCGAGCCGATGGAGAACTCACAACCTGACAGCGCCTTCAGCCGCTGTCCCATGTCTTCTACTGCGGCTCCGTCTTCTTCCCGTGTTCCCGCCAGCCCTCAATAATCATATACAGCACGGGGATGAAGAAAAGATTCAGCACGGTCGACATGATCATGCCACCGAACACCGTGGTTCCAACGGAATGTCGGCCATTTTCCCCGGCGCCGGTCGCCAGCACCAGCGGCACGACGCCGAGAATGAATGCCAGCGAAGTCATCAGAATCGGCCGCAGACGAATGGTCGCCGCCTCCACCGCTGCTTCCAGCAGTGGAATTCCGCGCTGCCGCAATTGCTCGGAAAACTCCACAATCAGAATCGCATTCTTGCTGGAGAGTCCAACCAGCATGACCAGCCCAACCTGGCAAAACACATCATTCTGCAGGCCGCGGATCCACTGCGCTCCCAGTGCGCCCAGCAGAGCCATGGGCACCGCCAGCAGAACGATGAAAGGCAACACGAAACTCTCATACTGCGCAGAGAGCGTTAGATACACCACCAGCGTGCCCAGTCCAAACAAAATCAGTGACGTGCCGCCCGCCTGCAATTCTTCGAGCGACAAGCCCGTCCAGCTATAAGAGAAACCTTGTGGCATCTTCCCGGCCAGTTGGTCCATCGCCGCAATCGCCTGACCAGAGCTATAGCCAGGTGAAGCCGAGCCGTCGATCTCCGCCGACCGGAAAAGGTTGTAGTGGCTGATCACCTGCGGAGTGGTCGTCTGCGTAGTCGAAATTAAATTGTCCAGCGGAATCATGGCCGCGCTATCGGAGCGCACGTAGAACTCCTTCATGTCTTGCGCTTGGGACCGGAACTGCTTGTCCGCCTGCACGTAGACTCGATACGAACGATTATTGAAATCGAAATCGTTCACGTAACTCGATCCCATATAAACGCCCAGCGTGTCGGTGATCTGCGACAGCGGCACATGCAAGCTCTTGGCTTTCTCGCGGTCAATCGTCACCAGATATTGCGGATCGTTCGCCGTGAACGGCGTGTACAGGCCTACCAGGTCCTTTCGTTCCCCTGCCTGGCGGATGATGTCGTGCGTAGTGTTCGCAAGTTCCTCCAGCGTGTGCGCGGACTGATCCTGCACCACGAATTGGAATCCACCGAACTGCCCGAGACCGTTGATGGCGGGCGGAAGCGTGGCAAACACAATTGCACCGGAAACGGCAAACATCCGCGGACGAACGCGGTTCAGGATTGCCGTGGCCGTGTGCTCCGCGCCCTTGCGCTGGGAATAGGGTTTCAGAGGAACAAAAATCAGTCCTTGATTCGGCGCGCTGCCGGCAAAACTGAAGCCTGCCACGGAAAATGTTCCTTCCGCCTCCGAGACGTCGCCCAACAAGTCCGACACCTGTTTCCCGATTGCCTTTGTATATTCGAGCGAAGCCCCGGACGGGGCCTGAATGACGATAATGAAATACCCCTGGTCTTCGTCTGGTACGAACCCCGTAGGTACGCGCGTGAATACGAAGTAGGTCACCCCCAGGCCCGCGAAAAACAACACCGCCATCGCCAGCTTGTATTTCAGCAGGTGATGCAGCAGCCCACGATACCCGCGGGTGAGGACGGCGACGCCATCGTCAAACTTTTGCAGCCACCACCACTTTTGCCGGTGACCGCCGCTCAGAAAAATCGCTGCCAGCACCGGCGCCAGGGTGAGCGCGTTGAAGGCGGAGATGGCAATGGAAAACGCGATGGTCAGCGCAAACTGGCGAAACAGAATGCCGGTTGTCCCCGGAAAGAACGCAACCGGCACGAACACGGCAATCAGCACCAGGGAGGTGGCGATGACGGCGCTGGTAATTTCGGCTGTGGCCGCCGCCGCTGCCTTGTGGGAATCGTGTTCGCCCGCGGCGATATGGCGCTCAATGTTTTCAATCACCACGATGGCGTCGTCGACAACCAGGCCGGTGGCGAGTGTGATGCCGAACAACGTCAGCGTGTTGATGGAGAAGCCGAGCAGTTTTACAAAAACAAATGTTCCGATCAGTGAAACCGGAGTCGCGATGAAGTGAATCATCGTCGTCCTCCAGTCGCCGAGAAAGACAAAGATCACCAGGATCACCAGCAGGATCGCCGCGCCTACCGTGAACACCACGTCGCGGATCGATTCGCCCACCGCATCCGTCGTGTCGAAGGCCAGCTTGTAGTGCATTCCCGGCGGGAATTTCTTTGCAAGCCGATCCAGTTCGGCGATGGCGCGCCGGTCGACATCGATCGCGTTTGCCGTCGAAAGCTGCGTAACCCCGATGCCTACCGCATCCTGCCCGTTAAATTGCAGGTCGCTGCTGTAATCTTCCGCGCCTAACTCGGCTCGGCCCACGTCTTTTAGTCGCACCAGGGTTCCGTCGGCGTTGGTCTTCAGGATGATGTTGTCGAATTGTCCGGCTTCGCTCAGCCGCCCGACAGCCCGCACACTGATCTGATACTGCTGCCCTTCTTTGGCGGGTTGCTGGCCCACTTGTCCGGCGGCTACTTCCACGTTCTGCTCCGACAGCGCGTTCACCACATCCGGCGCCGTCAGTGCGCGTCCCGCCATGCGTACTGGATCGAGCCATAGCCGCATGGAATACTTGCGCTCGCCGAAAATCAGCACATCGGCCACGCCCGGAATGCGCTTGAGCGAATCCCGGACGTAAATGTCCAGGTAGTTGCTCATGAACAGGGTGGAATATTTGTTGTTATCAGACGTGACCGCAGCGCCAAAGACGAAGTTCTGAGAGCTCTTCGCCGTAGTTATGCCGATCGCCTTCACCGCCGCCGGCAGACGCCCCTGAGCGGTATTGACTCGGTTCTGGATGTCGACTGTTGCCAGGTCCGGATTGCGGTTCAAATCAAAAGTCGCAGTGATGTTGCTCGTGCCATCGTTGCCGCTGGTGGAGGTCATGTATTTCATTCCCTCCGCGCCATTGATCTGCTGCTCCAGCGGGATGGTCACGGCGCTTTCCACGGTTTGCGCGCTGGCCCCGATGTAAGCACTGGATACGCTTACCTGCGGCGGCGCCAGGTCGGGAAATTGCGAGATCGGCAAGGTGGGAATGACGGCAGCGCCCCCCAGAATTATCAGCAGAGCACAAACCGTGGCGAACACCGGACGACGTATAAAGAATTCAACGAACATAGAAATCCCAAACGACCAAACACTCGAAACGTTTACAGCGCATGTTCTGGAAACTTCAAGAAACGGCTTCCGCTACCAGGCTCCCGGCTCAGGGCTAGACTGCCGAAGCCTGACGCCGGAGGCCAGACAGCGATTTTCAGCCTTGTGGAATCACCGGTGCTCCATCCAGCAGGAACTGAGTTCCGGATACGATAACCTTGTCGCCGGGCTTGAGGCCATCCTCAACTTCGTAGTTGTTTCCCACCGTCTGCCCGATTTTCAGCGGCTTCTGCCGCGCCACGTAAGAGCCGCCCTTCTGCGGCTCGGCGACAAACGCGAAGTACTGTCCCGCCAGCCGCGATACGGCAAGGATGGGAACCTCGGGGCTCTGGTGCGTGCCCCAGACAATGCGTGCCCGTATAAACTGCGATTGTCGCAGCGCGGCACTGCTATTGGGAATGCGCGCCTTTACCAGCACGGTCTGCGTCGTGTTGTCCACCTGCGGCGAGATAAAACTGATGCGGCTATTGGTCTGAACTTTGCCATCGCTGTCCAGTACTTGTACCGGCAGGTTCATCTTGAGTTGCGCCGAATGCTCGATCGGCACATAGGCGTAGATTTCCAAACTACCCGGCTGGTCCACCGTCGTCAGTTGCGTGGAGTTCGTGACCCGGTCGCCCACGCGAACCGGAATATCTCCAACAATTCCGCCGCGAGGCGCCACCACGTTGTAGTAGTGCAGCTGCACTTCCTGCTCGCGCACCTGCGCATCGAGCGAGTCCATCTGCGCCTGGGCAGCGTCTAGCGCGGACTTCGCCTGGTCGAGATCCTGCTTGCTCACCACGCCCGCCGCGAAGAGCCCTCGCGCGCGGTCATATTGCTGCTTGGCCCAACTCAGGTTCGCCTCTTGCGCCGCTCGCGAGCTTTCCTGGCTCTTCACCGTCGCCTGCTGCTTCAGGGGATCGATTTCCATCAAAGGAGCCCCCGGCCGTACCGCATCGCCCGAGTGGACAAAAATCTTCGTGACCTGACCCTCCACCTGCGGCATGATGACGGCCGAGTCTCGCGATTTCAGCGTGGCAACGTATTCCGTGGCATCGTCCACCGCGGTCGCGCGAGCCTCTTGGACTTTTACCGGCATCGCAGGAGGGCCTTGCGCCTCGGCACTCTGCGGCTCCCCCTTCGAGCACGCCAGAGTGGCTACGACTCCCGCAAGCGCGAGCAACAGAAAACTTTGTGCCAGACAATTACGAACTTTCAAGGACATGAATTTACCGTTCGTTATGGTTAGACGACCATCCCGCCCCGTCGTTAGGTGCAACGCAAAATAACCATGCGCCATGCGCCGATCCTATAGAAGAAACAGGAAAAGATTTGCGCATCCAGACAAGAATACCCCAATGGCGGCCTTAATACAGTGCAGGGGTAACGGACTACGTTGAACCCACTACCCCTTGAAGCAAGAAAGGCTAAATCGGCAGCGATCCTGCCACCTCTCATCTGGAAGCCTTTGCCACATAGGCTTCCAGGCGCTCCAGGCTCTGCGTCCAGCCCGCCTCCATACCTCGGATATACTGCATGGCTCCGCCGCTTGATTTGACTACGCGCGCATGCATCGTGAGAGTCGTCTTCCCACCTTGTTCGGCGAATGTCACCGTGGTCTCCACTTCGAAGAGAGAATTACCCGCTTCGTCCAATGCCGAACTAATAAACACTAGCCTCTCGGGCTCGACAATCTCCTGGAATGTTCCCGCCATCGGATAAATCCTGCCGTCGGGACCGCGCATGTCAACGTGGATGGCGCCGCCGGTACGCGCATCCCACTCGCACCGCGGATTGGTAAACCCATGTGGACCCCACCACTGTGCCACGTGCTTGGGATCAGTCCACACCTGGAAGACGAGCTCGCGTGGCGCATCGAAGACGCGCGTAAATTCCACTTCTACGCCTACGCCATTTGCGGCAATTTGACTATTTGCATTTCTTTGCGCCATGCTCCTTCTCCTTGTTCTTCAATTCGCGGGTTTTTAATTCGTGAAGGTAGCCGTCCAGACGATCGAAGCTCTCTTCCCAGAAACGGCGATAGTGCTCCGCCCACTCGGCGACCTCCTTGAGCGGACCTGCCTCCAGCTGGCACGGCCTCCATTGGGCTTCGCGGCCCCGCGCAATGAGCCCCGCGCGCTGCAGTACTTTCAGGTGTTTGGAGACTGCCGGCAGGCTCATGTCGAAGGGTTCGGCCAGCTCCGTCACTGAGGCGCCCCCAGAAACCAGTCGCGCCAAAATTGCGCGTCGCGTGGGATCGGCGAGGGCCGCGAAGGTTGCGCTGAGGGGATCTGCGGTCATCTCTGTATTTAACCTATAGGTTAAATACAGAAATACACTTCTCATGTCAAGCATTTTCCGCAGAGTTCGACAAACAACATTTCACCGCGCGAGAGCGGGGCGAGCCGTCTCACCTCATTCATGCCACTCTGCTACCCTGTTGCCCATGGAGCAGAACCCCCCGCCCACCCGCAGCTTTGCCAGCGACAATAATGCCGGCGTGCATCCCGAGATTCTGGCCGCCATTACGCGCGCGAACCAGGGCCATGTTGTTGCCTACGGCGACGATCCCTATACCCGCTCGGCGATCCAGAAGTTCGAAGAGCATTTTGGACAAGACATTGCAGTGTTTTTCACCTTCAACGGCACTGGAGCCAACGTCTTGAGCCTGCAGGCTCTGACCCGTTCCTTCCAGTCCGTGCTTTGCAGCGCCTATGCCCACATCTATACGGACGAATGCGGCGCGCCCGAGAAGCACACCGGCTGCAAGCTGATTCCTCTGCCACAACTGGACGGCAAAATCACTCTCGACTCCGTACGCCACGCCTATCACGGCATCGGCGACGAACATCACTCGCAGCCCCGGGTCATTTCGATTACCCAATCCACGGAGATGGGCACGGTTTACCGTCCGGAAGAAATTCAGGCGCTAGCCCACTTCACCCACGAGCACGGCATGTTCCTGCACATGGATGGAGCCCGCATCGCCAATGCCGCGGCTTCCCTCGGCCAAACTCTTCGCCAGGCTACCCGCGATCTAGGCGTCGACGTACTGTCCTTCGGCGGCACCAAGAATGGAATCCTGGGCGGTGAAGCCGTCATATTTTTCCAGCCAGGCCTTGGCCACGATTTTCTGTATCTGCGCAAACAAGGCATGCAACTGGCATCGAAGATGCGCTTCATCGCCGCCCAGTTTGAGGCGTTACTCACCGACGACCTCTGGCGTCGCAGCGCCGAACACGCCAACCGCATGGCTCGTTTGCTGGAAAAAGAGCTCAGCCGCATTCCAGAGATCAGAATTGTGTGGAAGGTGGAGGCCAACGGAGTCTTCGCCCAAATCCCCCGCCACTCCATCGAGAAGATCAAGCAACATTACTTCTTCTATATGTGGATAGAGGAGGAATCCATCGTGCGCTGGATGTGTTCGTTCGACACCACGGAAGACGATATCCGCAAATTTGCCGACGTCGTCGCCGCCGCCGTAAAGGGGTGACCAAGGTTGCTCAATCTCACGGTTAGCGATTGCTTTTTGCCCGGTTCTTGACTAAATTGGCCCCATCCCAATTCACGAGCATTCAGCCGGATCGTTTGCCCCAGGAGTTCGTTGATGAGCCGGAAGTGGTTCAGCATCCTCGCCCTTATCGCCACCTCGACTTTTCTGTTGAACGAGTCGAGCTGCGGATACAATCAGCACCTGGTTTCGATTCGAGTGGTTCCTCCGGGTGCAACCTTCAACTCAGTCGGTGCGAGCATCATCTTCAAGGCCATGGGCACTTATGACCATCCGCCTGAGACGAAAGACATCACCAACATCGTGACTTGGTCCGTCGATTCCCAGAACTTGGTTACGATTACCGACACCAGTCTGGTGACTGCAGTAAGTATCTGTGGCACCGGTAATCTTTACGCCAGTTATTACGACAGCCCAAACCAGATTACGGGTTCGGCAACTCTGACGGGAGGGGGTGCGGGCACCGCAGCCTGCAACCAAGCGGCTCTGACCGTTAACATAGTGGGATCTGGTAGCGTGGCCGACTCCACGCAAGCCATTAAGTGTCCTGGAACTTGCACCGCTGACTTTCCACTCGATAGCACGATTGGCCTTACCGCTACTCCAGGAGCGGGTGCGACGCAGGTAACCTGGACCAACTGCAGTTCCTTTGTGGGTGATACCTGTACGGTCGTGCTGAACTTTAATACCACCGTCACCGCAACCTTCAACTAAAGCCGCTGGTTTGATCACTCCGTCTCTTCCAGCAACTTTCCCAGCGTAGCTTTGTGTTTCGCCGGATTCTTCTTCTTGTGGGGAACCACCTTCTCCGCCGGAGGCGCGCCCAACCGTTCCCGCGCCAATTCCTTCACCGCCTGCACCGCGTGGAACCGTCTTGGCTTTTTCTTGCGCGCCATTTCTAGGCACCCCGACATTCATGTTGCCATAGCTTTGTCTGCCGCAAAACTGTAATAATTGACCCTTCGCGGTTGGAGCGGAGGCGGGTCTCAAAACACGACCGGCCGAAGGCCAGCGATCAGCGACCGGCGATTTCATGGAAGAGCGCGATTTTTTTGACGAGCGTACTGAGAAGAAAGCAGCAACCCTAAATTGTCCCCATTGCCACCAGCCCGCGGAATACGAAGTTACCTGGGTGGTGCGCACCAAGAAGCGCCAGCTTGCCGGACGCGCCGACGAACGCGATCGCGCCCGCTTCGCCAAGGCCCGTTCCTATATGCTGCGCAAAGACGACCTGATGGCCTGCAAGAACATGCGCTGCCGCAAGCGCTTCGAAATTTCCGGCGTGCAATCCGTCGTCTTCACCGACTAACCGCCTTCCGTCAAGAGTGCCAATTACCGACCGCTCATTTATACTGATGGGTTTCCTTGCGGCTGCGGAAGTCATAAGGACGAAGGAGTCTGGTTTGAAAATCCTGGTTTGCATGAAGCAGGTGCCTCAGAAAGACGCACCGCTCAAGCTCAACGAAACCGGCGCGTGGATCCGCGAAGACGTCTCGTACGAGGTGAACGAGCCCGACGCCTACGCTCTCGAAGAAGCCCTCCGCCAGAAAGAAAAGCACACCGGAGAAGTGGTGGTCATCACCTCCGGCCCGGCTCGCGCCCAGCAAGTGCTTCGCGAAGCTTTGGCCAAGGGCGCCGATCGCGCTATTCATCTTGAAGACAACGCCTTCGTAGGGCTCGACGCCTTTAACACCGCGAAAGCCTTTGCCGCCGCCATCAAGGACGAAAAATTCGACCTGATCTTCACTGGCCTGCAATCCGACGACTACGGCTACGCGCAGACCGGAGTGATTCTCGCGGAGTTGCTGGGCTGGCCGCACGCCACCATCATCATGCAGATCGAAAAAACGGAAGCGGGAATCAAAGTGAAGCGTGAGCTCGAGGCCGGATTTTTTCAGTTCGTCGACATGCCGCTGCCCGCCGTGCTCACTATCCAATCCGGCATCAACAAGCTGCGCTATGCCACGCTGATCGGCATCAAACAGGCAAAAAATAAGCCCTTGCGCAAAGTTTCGCTGGCGGAGGTGCAGTCCGCCATCGGCGAGAATCTGCAAAAGATAGAACGCCTCTACGTCCCGCAGAAAACCAAGATGACCGAAAAAATCGAAGGCTCGCCCTCGGAGATCGCAAAGAAACTGGTCGACAAACTGCGCAACGAACTGCGCGTGCTGTAAATGCTTTATGTAGGGACAGCCGCCCTCGCCTGCCCTGAGCGAAGCCGAAGGGGCTGTCCGCCGAGCAAAGCTCGCTGCTCTTGCAACGAACCGAGAACTCAGAACCGAGAACTTCATCATGCCCGACACCATCTTAGTAGTCGTCGAACAACGCGAAGGCAAACTCAACCGCGTCTCCTGGGAAACCATCACCGCCGGCCAAGCCATCGCAGCCGCGACAGGCTGGAACCTGGAAGCTGCCGTCGTCGGCGCAAGTGCTGCTGCGATCGCCGCCGAAGTTGCTACGAAAAATCTGGCCAAGGTCTACGCCGTCGAATCGCCGAAGCTCGAGCCGTACACACCCGACGCCTTTGCCGCGGCCCTCAAACAATTGCTGTCCGCCAAACAGCCCAAACTCGTGCTCATGCCGCACACCTATCAGGTCCGCGACTTCGTCCCCAAGCTGGCTACGGCCATGGGGCGCACTGTCATCAGCGACTGCATCGGCTTCAAGCATGAAAACGGCAAGCTGGTTTTCACCCGGCAAATGTTCCAGGGCAAATTTGCCGCCGATGTCAGCTTCGCCAGCGACGCTCCGTGGTTCGCAACTTTCCAGAACGGTGCTTTCCGTGGCGACAAGGCCGAAGCCGGTGCCAGCGTAGCTCCGGTCGAAACCGTGAATGTCGATATCGCCGACGGCGTAATCCGCAACCGCCCGCAGGAAGTCTTCAAAGAAGCGAAGCAAGCGGTCGACTTGACCCAGGCCGAAATCATCGTCTCCGTTGGTCGCGGCATCAAAGAACAAAAAAATATCGAGATTGCCAAACAACTCGCCGAAGCTCTCGGCGGGGACCTTGCCGCATCTCGTCCGATCTGCGATTCCGGTTGGCTTCCCATGGACCGCCAGATCGGCTCGTCCGGACAAACCGTAGCACCCAAGCTCTATCTCGCTCTCGGCATCAGCGGCGCCATTCAGCACATCGTCGGCATGAAGGGTTCGCGCACGATTATTGCGGTCAACAAAGATTCCGAAGCGCCGATTTTCGAGATCGCCGACTACGCGATCGTTGGGAATCTCTTCGACATCGTGCCCCCGTTGATCGAAGAAGTGAAGAAGGCGAAAGCCGGAAGCTGAATCAGCCACGGATTTTCACGGATCACCACGGATCAATAAATGGTTTATCCGTGGTCATCCGTTAAAATCCGTGGCAAGGTTTCGTATGCTGATTTTTCGCAAACCCATCGAAGGCGTCGAACGCCCCCAGATGCCTGCCGACGTCGTCATCGTCGGCGGCGGTCCTGCCGGAATGGCCTGCGCGCTGCGCCTGTCGCAGTTGATCGATCAGCACAACTCCGCGCATCCTGGCTCGCAACTCAGCAAAGAAAATATTTACGTCCTCGAGAAAGCCCGCGAGATCGGCCAGCACTGCCTTTCCGGTGCCCTCCTCGATCCGCGTTCCATGCACGAACTCCTTCCCGGATTCGAGAAAGAAGCCCCGCTCGACGCCCAAGTCACCAAAGAAGCGGTTTACTTTCTAACCGAAAAGAGCAAGTTCAAGCTGCCCATCACGCCCCCACCGCTCCGCGATCACGGCAACTACGTCATCTCTCTGAATCGCTTCGTGAAGTGGCTGGGCGGCAAGGTCGAAGAGACCGGCATCACGATCTTCACCGGATTCGCGGGATCGGAATTGCTTTTCGATGGCGACCGAGTTACCGGCGTTCAGACCGACGACAAGGGCGTCGACAAAGAAGGCCATCAGAAATCCAACTTCGAGCCGGGTTACGATCTCAACGCTAAAATCACAATTCTCGCCGAAGGCCCGCGCGGATCGCTGACCAAGCAACTCACTTCGAAGTTTGATCTCGCCAAAAATGCGAACCCGCAAACCTACGGTGTCGGCGTGAAAGAACTCTGGGAAGTTCCGTCCGGCCGCATCGCACCGGGTGAAGTCATCTACACCCTGGGCTGGCCCCTTACTACGAAAGAATATGGCGGTGCCTGGATATACGGCGGCCAAGACAACATCGTCTCCCTCGGCTTCGTCACCGGACTCGACTATCCCGATCCCCGCCTCGACCCGCAGCATGTGCTCCAGGATTTCAAACAGCATCCCATGGTCGCGAAGCTGCTCAAGGGCGGCAAGATGATCCGTTACGGCGCGAAGTCGATGCCTTACGGCGGCTGGTGGGCGATTCCGCCCGTTGCCGGCAACGGATGGATGATCCTCGGCGACTCCGCCGGCTTCCTGAACTCAGCGCGCCTCAAGGGAATTCATCTCGCCATCAAGAGCGGCATGCTCGCCGCTGAAACTGCCTTCGAAGCTCTCAAGAAAGACGATTCTTCCGCCGCGATGCTGAGTGAGTACCAAAAAAAAGTCGAATCCAGCTGGATCAAAGACGAGCTCTGGAAAGTCCGCAACATGCATCAGGGCTTTGAGCAAGGCATGTACGCCGGCATGTTCCACACTGGATTGCAAATGATCACCCGGGGCCGCGGCCTGCGCAACCGCTATCCCGCGAAAGCCGGACACGAGCACATGCGCAAGCTCTCGGAACTTCCCGCCGATGGCGGCGCGGAAGCCCACCTGCTCGGCCCCGCCAAAGGCGACGGCAAGCTAACTTTCGACAAGCTCACCGACCTCTACCACTCCGGCACCAAGCACGAAGAGGATCAGCCCGCGCACCTGGTCATTCACGACACCAATATTTGCAATACGCGTTGCGTGAAGGAATTCGGCAGCCCCTGCCAGAATTTTTGTCCCGCGAACGTCTACGAAATGGTCGACGACGCGACCCAGCCTAATGGCAAACGAATCAGCCTGAACCCATCGAACTGCGTCCACTGCAAAACCTGCGATATCGCCGACCCCTACCAGATCATCACCTGGGTCCCTCCGGAGGGTGGCGGCGGACCGAATTACGATGGCATGTGAGGATCCTATGTGGGAACAGCCGCCCTCGGCTGTCCGATCGAGCGAAGCTCGATAGTGCATGCGGTGAAAGAAATGATCACGAGGATACGCGTGTCTCAACCATGCCTTAGTTTGACAAAGCGGCTATCGGCGATAATTCTGTTCTCAGTATTCGCACTGGCCCAAGCGCCTCCGTCGACTCCGCCCATTCCCTCCACCGGCTTCCCCGGTCTCGACCAATACCGGGCCTCCCGCCTCGCCATCTACACCGACGATTTCGGAGAACTCAAGCGTTATCGCGAGGCCGATGCCGCGACTCCTGCGCCCGCCCCGAACGAAAATCGCGTCGTCTTCATCGGCGACTCCATCACCGACTACTGGAAGCTGGCGGATTATTTTCCGGCAAAGCCGTACATCAATCGCGGCATCGATGGGCAGACCACGCCGCAGATGCTGGTGCGCTTTCGTCAGGATGTGATTGATCTGCATCCCAAGGTGCTCGTCGTGCTGGCCGGAACCAACGACGTGGCCGGAGTCACCGGGTGCACGCGCAATGAAGATATTGAAGCGAACTACGCATCCATGGCCGAGTTGGCGAGAGTGCACAACATTCGCGTGGTCTTTTCGTCTCTGCTTCCGGTCTACAACTACACCGAGGATGCGAAGGAATCTTTCGCTCTGCGTCCGGCGGAGAGAATTCTCGCGCTGAATCGCTGGCTTAAGGATTACTGCGCGAAAAACGGCTTCGTATATCTCGATTATTTCTCGGCTCTCGTCGATGACCGTGGCATGATGAGGCGCGCCTTATCGGATGATGGGCTGCACCCAAATGCGGCGGGATACAAAGTTATGGCGCCTCTGGCGGAAAAGGCTATCGCCCTTGCGCTGGCAAGCCCACAATAAAGACCTCGTTACGATGGACCTTATTTCAAACCTCAGGGGTAATTGCATGAAGTCATCTCCCAGCCTGTGGATGCTTGCATTGGTCTTCTTACTTACTAGTTCTTCCTATGCCCAGCAGCCCGCCCAACCGTCCATCCCCTCCACCGGCTTCCCCGGCCTCGACCAATACCGCGCCTCCCGCATCGCCGTCTTCACCGACGATTTCGGCCAGCTCTCCCGCTACCACGATGCCAACGCCGCCCTAAAGCCACCCGCCGCCGGCGAGAATCGCGTTGTCTTCTTCGGCGACTCCATCACCGATATCTGGCATCTTGACCAGTACTTTCCCGGCAAGCCTTACCTTAACCGCGGCATCGGCGGACAGACCACGCCGCAGATGCTCGTCCGCTTCCGCCAGGACGTGATCGATCTTGATCCAAGAATCGTCATCATTCTTGCGGGCACGAACGACATCGCCGGCAACACCGGGCCCATGCGGCTCGAAGACATCGAAGCCAACTACGCCTCTATGGCCGAACTCGCCCGCGCACGGCAGATCAAAGTGATTTACTCGTCGGTGCTTCCAGTGCACAATTACACGCCCCGGTCGCAGGATTTCTTTGCGTAGCGCTCGCCGCAGAAAATTCTGGAACTGAACCGCTGGCTGAAAAGCTATTGCGCCTTTGCATCAAATGGCTGCCTCTATCTCGATTACTTCAGCGCCATGGTGGACGACAAGGGTCTGATGAAGAAAGATCTTGCCGACGATGGCCTGCATCCCAACGCCGCAGGATTCAAGACCATGGCGCCCCTGGCCGCCGCGATTGAAGACGAGCTGAGCTCCCCAAAACCTTGAAACCTTTTCCGTCTCGCCAAACTCTATAATCGGGGTGTCTGCATTACAGCAATTAGCCATTGGCGCTTAGCGGAGCTGGCTAATTGCCAATCGCTAATGGCTGCTCTCATCGACAAATTCGGCCGCCCCATCACCGACCTGCGGATTTCCATCACCGACCGCTGCAACTACAAGTGTGTCTACTGCCGCACCGGCAATGAGGGAGCACTCTATGGCGATCTGCCCTTCGCGGATTACCTGCGCATGGCACGCGTGCTCGTCGGCATGGGGATCACCAAGCTTCGGCTGACCGGCGGCGAACCGCTGCTGCGCAACGGCGTTGTCGAATTCGTCCGTGAGTTGTCCCAGCTGCGCGCGCCCAACGGCGCGAACGGCAGCGATCCGCTCGACATCGCGCTTACCACCAACGGCCACCTGCTCGCCGATCTCGCGCACCCGCTAAAAGATGCCGGTCTGACCCGCGTCACCGTTTCCATGGACGCCGTCGATCCCGACCGTTTCGCCCGCATCACGCGTGTGCCCAACGGATACGACAACGTGCTCGCCGGCATTCGCGCCGCCCGCCGCGCCGGGCTTTGGCCGCTGAAAGTGAACTGCGTGCTCATGCGCGGCTTCAATGAAGACCAGATCATTCCCTTCGGCATGTTCGCCCGCGAAGAGGGCGTCACCGTGCGCTTCATCGAATTCATGCCGCTGGAAGAAGGCCGCACCTGGTCGCCGCGGACGGTCGTTACTCTCGACGAAATTCTCGTGCGCATGCGCGAGTACCGTCCGCTCGTCGAAATTCGGCGGGCACGATCGGAAACCGCGCGCCGCTACCGCTTCGACGATGGCGTCGGCGAGATCGGCATCATCGCTCCCGTTTCCCATCCCTTCTGCGGCCACTGCAGCCGCATCCGCATCACCAGCGACGGCAAAATCCGCACCTGCCTGTTCTCGGTCTGGGATCACGACCTCCATGCCCAGATGCGCCGCGGCTCCAGCGACGAGGAGTTATCCGATTTCATCCGCGGCGTCGTCGAGAAAAAGGAAGAACGCCACCACATCGGCGAACCTGATTTCGTGCCCGCTTCGAGGACGATGGTGCATATCGGCGGATAGCCGTGATCCGTCGGGAAGATATCACCCCTGAGATCGCAGAGTCCGCCGAGAAAAGGACCAGAGGCCAGAATCAGGGCGACTTTAGCCGCTGAGGTTCGCTCCATTTAAGATCAAACGCATGGAATCTCGGTGGCTCATGGCAGCACTGACCCTTTCTTTCGCAACCCTGTCGGCACAGAACACAAACTATCTTGGCTTCGACCGCAACACCTACCCCGGCGACGCCAACCTGCAAACCCTCCACAAAGCTTTTTCCTACACCGGCTACTGGCTCAACCATCCTCCCGGAGAAGAAACGAACACCTGGACCGGCCACCGCGCGGCAGTCGAATCCGCCGGCTTCGGCTTCCTCGTCCTTTTCAACGGACGTCTCTACGCCGAACTGAAATCCATCGCCAATGCGACCAAACTCGCCAATTCCGACGCGCGAGCTGCCGTCTCCGCCGCGCACCGCGAAGGCTTTCCCGCGCACACCATCATCTTCCTCGACCAGGAGCAAGGCGGACGCATGTTGCCCGAGCAGAAAGCCTACATCTATGCCTGGGTTGACGCCGTCACCGCCGCCGGATTCCGCGCCGGCATCTACTGCTCCGGCATCCCGTCGAACGATGACAACAACATCGTCACTGCCGGAGACATTCGCGCCAACTCCTCCGGCCGCGACATCACCTATTGGGTCACCAACGATGCCTGTCCCCCCGCTCCCGGGTGCGCTTTCCCCTCGCGCGCAGCCACCCCAGCGCAGAGCGGCGTCAGCTTTGCGGAGGTCTGGCAATACGCGCAATCCCCGCAGCGCAAAGACGTCGCCGGCCGCTGCTCGAACTACGCCCGCGACGGCAGTTGCTACCCCGACAGGGCTGGCGTGCAGGACTTGCCTGTCGACCTGAACCTGGCCACTTCGCCCGATCCCTCACACGCCAGATCCCATTGAATCGCCCCCTGTCATGCTGAGCAGCGGCGCGATTGAATGCGTTGTCATGTTGAGCGGAGCAGAAATAATCGCGAAGCGATTATCTCTGCGGAGTCGAAACATCCCTACCCTCCCCCGTCTCCATCCACGGGTACCACTCCGAAGCCAAGTCCTTCCACCCCGGATTGCGCCGCTCCAGCAACGCGACCTTCTTAGCCCGAGCCCATCCCTTGAGCTGCTTCTCGCGAGCCAGAGCCTTATGCACATCGTCGTAAGATTCCCAGTAGAGCAACCGGACTACGTCGTAACGGTCGGTGAATCCTTCGTGATGATGGAATTTGTGCTGGAACACGCGCTTGTGAAGATTGCCGCTCACTCCGATATAGAGAGTGCCGGTCAGGCTTCCCATGATGTAGACGCAGTAGTATCGCGGATCGCGCATGAAGGAATGATTGATCAAGGTTGGTCCGACCAGCGGTGATAATTGACACAGTGCAGTGAAAGACCTTCCGCATTTGGGATAGCGGCAGGGATGCCCTTCGGCTCCGCTCAGGGCAGGCTTTCGACTCCGCCGCGAGGGCCTTCCGGTCCTCCCGTCTCCGCTCAGCATGACAAATCGGTAATGCTGACCGTTAGCAATACGACTGAATAAATTGTCATGCTGAGCGCAGCAGTGACGATCGCGAAGCGATCGTCACCGCGGAGTCGAAGCATCCCTGCCCACAAATCGAACCTCTGGACGTGCACGAACTCGTTTCATCTCCTGCACCGGAAGTTGTGCACAACAATCCACGGTTTTCCCCTGTCGTCCACAGGAAATGCACAATGAGCGATGCAGTTTTCGCTTTTTATTCATATCAGATCGTGAATTAATAGCGATAGAAAGGAGAAACATGACAACGTCGAGACGGGAGGCATCGCAGGCCGGGAAAGACCTGCGCAATCCCAAAACCCCAAAGCGCGACCGTGGCCCTATCGCATCTGATCTGGCGCAAGCCCCACGGAAGCCAAAGAAATGAACAGCCACTAAACCGCACAGGGCATGACTACCGGTGCTTGCCCTGTGCGCCAATGCGTTGATTCTGCGGAGCGTGCCCATGCAACAGCTTCTTCTGGCTTGGTTTGGCGCAGTGGTTTTACTATTCGTTTTGCTCAGAGGCGCAATCGATATGGCCGCGAGTATCGATTACGCCCAGGAGACTTTCCCTTGGCTCAAGAGATGGGCGGCGACTAAGAAGTGGCACAGGATAGTGTTGTTAGCTACTTGCCTGTTTTATGGTGGAACGCTTTATGAACTTTTGAGAGAGCCACAGCCTTTCGTGCCGTCGCTACCAAATCCCGGCTCGCTTCCGATCGCGACAGTTACTGAAGAAGACAAAGATTTGAGAGCAGAATTATCCACGTTTACACAAAAGGAGCCCGACAACTCCCTCAGACGACGAACGATTAGGATAGCCAACGATTTGTTCCTGTTCTGGAGCAGAAGGCCAGTTCCCCCGCAACCCGTGGCAAATCCAAACACGGACGAGGATCGAAAGCGAAACGCGACCTTTGATGCTTACTGGCGTGAAGCCAACGGCATCTACGAATCCGACTATAAGGATCGTGTTCTAGGAATCGTTCGGGAGTACAAAAACAGGGGAGTACCAACAGGCTACCTAGAGCAAGCTGCCGAAAATCACCCCTTCGGCGCATCGGCATTTACCCTGAGCGGTTCCCCAATCTGTTGGCAGGATGAAGTGTGCCTACTCCGTGAACTAGCGTTCCACGTAGACGCAAACGATCAAATGATCGGGCCAAATTTCTAAGAGAGCGGTCCTACGCCCTGTGTCATGCTGAGCGGAGCAGAGATAATCGCGAAGCGATTATCTCTGCGGAGTCGAAGCATCCCTACCCTTACCCATTTTGATCCACGAGCACATTCCAGCCTCTGTGACATCTGCCCTTGTCTTCCACAGCCCCAACCCCAAACAATAACCGAGGCCCACAGTCCTGAAACAAAAAGCGGCCTGCGAGCCAAGTCTCTGATTTCAAAGATTTTGATACCTAAGTTCTTTGTCGTCCGGATTTTGCCGGGAATTTCCTGCTAACCCCATGATCCCAAGATCAGGTGGGGATGGGGGAGGGTCCGCAAATTCCGCTACATAGAAACCGAGCCAAGGGAGGGAGAGCAATATGGGTCTGGAAGATGTTCCACGATGTCAGCATGTGAAGGTGAACGGGACGCAGTGTGGGTCTCCGGCGCTGCGGCGCAGGAGGTATTGCTATTTTCACGATCGCATGCTGGATGGCAAGAGGAGGTTTGCGGCGTCGAGGGAGCTGAAGCCGCGACCGGTGTTTTCGATCGGTCTGCTGGAGGATGCGAACGCGGTGCAGGTGGCGCTGATGCAGGTGCTGCAACTGCTCGGGAGCGGGCAGATGGATATGAAGATGGCGGGACTGATGCTCTATGGCCTTCAGACCGCGAGCGCCAACTTGAAGAATACGAGGTTCGAGGCGGAGAAGCCGACCGATGTGGTGATCGACCGCAAGACCGTGGATCAGACTTGCATCAACGGTCCGCAGTGGTTTGCGCGGGAGTTTGCGGATGCGCGGGAAGAAGGCGCGAAGCAAGGTGCGGCGGCCGCCGTGGCGGCGGGCGGTGAAGGGCCGGGTGAAGGTCAGCTTGGCGATGTTAAGCGGGATGAAACTCGGCGGGATAAAGTTTGCCGCGACAAGGTTCGCGTGGACCGCCGGAAGAGGATGGAGCGGGCGGGGATGGACGATGCTCCGGAGTGGGTGCAACAGGTCATGCGGGGCTTTGCGGAGGCCACAGGGAAAGCCCAGGCGAGAGTCGGAGCGGGATAAGCCTTAGTGAGTTTCGTCCGCGGCGGGGGCCGCATCGGGCGTATCGACCTTCTGCGCCGCGGCTGGCATCTCGGGTGGAGGCTGGAACTGGCCGGCATCTTTTCCTGCCTGGGCTGCGGTCATGAAGTTCATCCAGATGGGGAGCGCGGCATGGGCTCCGGTTTCTTTGGCGCCCAGCGTTTTTTTCTCGTCGAATCCCATCCAGACGCCGCAGGTCATGGTAGGCGAGAAGCCGACGAACCAGGCGTCGGTGAAGTCATTGGTCGTGCCGGTTTTTCCGGCGACCGGGAAAGGCATTCTGGCGGCGGCGATTCCGGTGCCGTGTAGGACGACCTCGCGCAGCATTGCGGTCATGATGCGCGCGGTACGGGCGCTGATCACGTCTTTCACTTCGGGATAGTCCTCTTCGAGCACGCGGCCCTCGTAGTCGGTGACCTTGGTGATGTAGCGCGGAGTGACGCGCACGCCGTCATTGGGAAAGACGCTGTAGGCAGAGGTTTGCTCCATCAGTGTGATTTCGGCCGAGCCCAGAGCGACAGGAAGATAGGGCGGCAACTTGGCAGTGATGCCGAAGCGCTCGGCGTAGTCGATCACGCTCTTGATGCCGACCTTGCTGGCCAGCTTCAGCGCGGGAATATTTCTCGACTGGGCGAGAGCGCGCCGCAGGGTGATGGTGCCTTCGAACTTTTCGTCGTAATTATGCGGCGAGTACGGACCGGAGCCGGTCTCGAAGGTGACGGGCTCGTCGAGAATCGTATCGTCGGGACTTCCGCCTTTGTCGATCACGGTGGTGTAGACGTAGGGCTTGAAGGACGATCCCACTTGGCGCAGGGCCTGCGTGGCGCGGTCGAACTTGGATTCGCTGAAGTCGCGACCTCCGATCATCGCCTTGATTCCACCGGTGGTGTTATCGATCGCGACGAGGGCTCCCTGGGCGCCGGAATCCTGCTCGAGGCTCACGCGGGCGGCGCCGTTAGGACTCAGCGAAAGGATTCTTACGTAACAAATATCGCCGGTTCGCAGCAGATTCTGGATCTTGTCCTGAGTCCAGGCGACGTCGGCCTGGCCGATGGCAGCGGAGTAACGGCCGAACTTTACAGTGGCGAGACCGATTTGCGAGGAAGTCACCAGGGCGTGAATGTATCCATTCACTTCCGGTTCGTCATCCCAATCGGGATGCTCGTACTTGTCGATGGCGTTTCCTTCCGCTACGACGTTTTCGAGATGGCCTTTCCATCCATGACGACGTTCGTAGGCGGCCAGACCATCGAGCACGGCCTGGGTGGCCGATTTTTGCATGTCGACGTCGAGGGAGGTGTAGACCTTCAATCCGCCTTCGTGCACCTGGTCGGCGCCGTATTTGTTTTCCAGATAGCGCCGGATCTCCTCGACGAAGTAAGGAGCCAGCGAATTGGGATCGTGCTGCAGACGCAAGACCACCGGCGCGGAACGGGCGTCTGCGGCTTGAACCGCGGTGATCTTTCCATCCTCGAGCATGGCATTGATCACGAGATTGCGGCGCCTCACGGCGCGATCGGGATGGTTGATGGGCGAATAGACTCCCGGACCTTTGGGCAAACCGGCGAGGAGAGCGGCTTCAGTAAGGGTGAGATTTCTTGCAGGCTTGCTGAAGTAAAACTCCGAAGCCGCCTCGAAACCGTATACACCGTGCCCGAGAAAAATCTGGTTGGCATATAACGTGAAAATTTGCGGCTTGGTGAAGCGGCGCTCGATCTGAATGGCGAGCAACGTCTCCTGCACTTTGCGATGGAAGGAACGATCGGGGGAAAGAAAAAGGTTGCGGGCGAGTTGCATCGTGAGGGTTGATGCGCCCTGTACTTTGCCGCCGGACTCGACGTCGCGATAAGCGGCTCCGACGATGCGCCAGAAATTGACTCCCGAATGGCGATAGAAATCCTTGTCTTCGATGGAGACCAGAGCATCGCGCAAAACCGGAGCAAAATCGTCGTAGCTTGCGACCACGCGGCGTTGTAGGGCAAAGGAGCCGATCACGCGGCTGTGATCGTCGTACAACTCGGTGATCGAACTGGGGCGGTAGGCTTCGAGGGCTTCAACCTGCGGCAAGTCAGTGGTGTAAACCAGCAGAAGACCGGCGGTCGCTCCCACCAGGGCGGAAACCACCACCAGCAGGCCAAAGAGGACGCGGCCCACGAGCTTCCGTCCGGCGATCTCTACCGGAGGAAGATCTTCATAGAGCGACTTCATGGATAGATGGGTTCAGAATAGCAGGGGGTGCATGGCATCGACAGTAGCGAAAAGAAATCGCGCACCTTGACGGTGCGCGATCAAAATGACTGATTGCGACGACTAGCTCGTGCGGCTCTTCAGCACTTCGACGGCCTTGTGCAACTGATCATCCTGCGTGCTCTTGGGCTTGGCCTCTGGTTCCGGGGTAGTTGGTTCCTGATCTTCGTCGTCGGAGATTGCATTGTCGGTATCGTCGGCCACCAGAACGTTGGGGGTAACCGCGTTTTCCTGGATGGCTTTTCCGCTGGGCGAATAGTATTTCGCCACCGAGAGAATCAGAGCTCCGCCGTCGGGAAGATCGATGGTTTTCTGTACCGAGCCATCGCCGAACGTTTTGTCGCCCACCAGGTCACCGCGAGCATTCTCCAGAATTGCGGCGGCTACGATCTCGGCCGCTCCAGCCGTTCCCTTGTTCACGAGGACGGCGACCGGAAGCGAAGTAATGGCTTTGGAGGGATCGGCGTTGAAGGCTTCCTTGGGAAACTTCTGGCCTTGCAGATAGGTGATTGTGCCGTGGTTCAGGAAAAGATTAGCGGTGGCGATGCCTTCGCTTTCTTCTCCGTCAGAAGTATTGCGCAGATCCAGAACCAGCTTTTTGGCGCCTGATTTTTCGAGGGCTTTGATCTTCGTGGCAATTTCCTGAGCCTTGCCCTTTGTCAGGGCGTCTACTTTTATGTAGCCGATACCATCTTCCAGCATCTTGTCGGAGACCGGCGGGATGGTGACCACATCGCGGGTGATTACCATCTTCTGGGGCTCGGCTTTGCGCGCCCGAACTACTGAAACATTTACCGTCGATCCTGGCGGTCCAGCGAGAGCATCACGAATCTCGGGGAGCGACATGTCGCGCGTGCTTTGACCCTCGATCGATTCGAAGATGTCCGTGTCCTCGATCCCCGCTTTATCGGCCGGCGATCCGGGCAGCACGGAAACCACGTCTGCGTATCCAAAACGCTTTGAGACGGTTGCGCCGATCTCGCCTTTGGCGTCCGACTTGTGAGCCTTCAAGGACTTATAGGCGTCGGGCGTCAGATAGCTGGAGTTGGCGTCGAGTGACTCGACCAAGCCATGCAATGCTCCGTCGGTGACCTTGGGAATGTTTGGATCTTCGACGTACTCGCTCTGTACGCGCGACAGGACCTCGCTATAGACCTGCATCTGGCGGTAGGAGCCGTCGTTGGAAGAGGCGTGAACGCCACCCAGCGAACCCGCCACTACAAACAGCAACAGAGCAAAAGATGAAACCAGGATCGCAGCTTTAGTTTTCATGGACATCAAATTTTTCGTTTCCGGAAAAGAGGTTGATTACCGCCCAACTTAACATCATTATATCTGGTAGATGCTGCTTTTTGTTCTGCCGGCTGCTTTTGTTAGCCGCCTCGACGCTCGCAGGGCTCACGCGGGGTCAGATTTAAGACGATTCAGCACCAGATTGGTTATCCTCCGTCTTAAGCCGGAGGTTCGAATTTTAGCGTGATCTGGCTCTGAACCGACACGGCTCGACCATTTAAGGAATAAGGCTTGAAGTGCCATTGCCTGACGGCGTCGATGGCAGAGCGGGCGAACACGAGCGATCCCTGCATGAACTTTGCGTCCTGCACCGTCCCGTCACGGCCGATCAGTACTTGCAGAACCACGCTGCCGTGCTGGCCACCCGCCTTTGCCGCATCTGGATATACAGGCTCCGCCTTCTGCGCGAGCAGGTCCCAAGCTGCCGATTCCGGCAGATTGACGGGCTCAATCGATGACATGGCGGCCTCCACCGGCTTGGCGCCACTCGCGTCGGGAGTTATCGAAGCAGTTTGCGTCCGCAGACTCGAAGGGATGGCCGAATTACTTCCCGCAGAAACCGCGTGAAGAGGCGCAGAAACTTGTGGTTGCGCAGTGGGTCTTGGTTGGGGAAGAGCAACTGGTGGAGAAGAGAGATTTGGTTGTGCCGGAACCGCGGAAGAAGGCGCAGCAGATGGCGTTGCGGCCACAACTCCCGTCGCGTTCCCAGCGGTCGCGGTCTGGTCCTGAACGGGGTTCGCCGCCGTTGGTGGCTGCGCGTTTCCGCCGGATGCGCTTTGGTTTTGATCCGGCGGAACGTTATCGGCTGCGGTTCCTTGCGCGCCGCCCGCGTCCGTTCCTTTTGGTGGTTTTGCTGTGGGATCGATTACGGGGAGCACGCGAATCTGAGAGGGATCGGTTGTAGCGTCCGGAATGTTTGCTGCGACCGGGAGTTTGTACTCGTCACCGTCCTGGCCAAAGGTCTCGTGCTGCGTAACCGTAGGCGGCACTTGGACAGGCGGCGGATTGAGCCAGTTCCGCCCGGCGCGCACGGAACTCCGATAGGCGAGCTGCAAGCTCTGGCGCGTTCTGGGCACTACTGCCAGAACGGCACAGGCGACGGCCAATGCTCCCACCAGAAAGAGTTTGTTAGCCTTCGGCCTTGCCGGTTTGGCTGGCTCTACTTCTTCTTTGGATTCTCCCGCCATGTAGGAGAAGAGGGCAGCTTCAGATTGTGTTTCTGGTGACGATTGCTTTGCCGGGGGCTCAACGCTTTGTGCCTGCGGAGTTGCCTGCGCCACATAAGATGGAGTTTCGCCGTATGAGAGCAGCTCGTTCTTTGTGGAGGCTTCCAATAGTGTCTGAGGCACTGATTTGGTCAGGCGAGCCTGCAAGGATGCCCAACCCGTGAGTGGTTCGCTGGTTTCAGGCAGTTCCGCGGCTGGAGCCTCGGCTACGGCAGCGGCCATGGGCTCGAGTTCCGTGAGTGCGTCTACTTCGGCGCCTGCGGCTTGGTCCAGGGATTTCTGCACGTCAGATTCCGTGTCGAATTGTGCGCCCGGCGCTGAACTTGAAGATTGCAGAAATTCTCCGGCGCGAAAGGCTTTTTCAGGGGCCTGGGTCAGTGGCGCCGGCGCGGCTGCTGCCGCTGTGCTCGAAACGGCGGACCTCGCAGGCGCGTCCGGCACTGGTGATTTCTGAGCTGAGACCGGGGGTGGCTGGGCTGGCGATGCTTGCTTGACGCGAATCAGTTCACAGGCCGTGCTCATGGTGTCGCGGACTTGCTCGGGGCGAATCGGATTCAGCAGAACGGAATTGGCTCCCGCCCGAAGGGCCTCGGGCAGCTTGGCCTCGTCTTTGACGATCGCCAAGGTGAGGGGACGCTGTGCGGCTTTTTGATCTCTCGCCGTCTTGAGCAGGAACGTCGCCTCGGGCTGGTCCTCCCAATCGGTGATTACGATCTGAAACAGCTGGGTTGTGACCTTTTCTACGGCGTCCACGGCGCTACCGCAGTACTCTCCCTCGATGCCGAGCTCGGCGAGCACGGGCCAGATGGGTATGACCATTTCCTCGTTGGAGGAGAACAAGAGGCAGCGTAAGGGCATGCTAATCCAGAGTAGGCAGGCGGAGTAACCGCGGCAAGTTACCGAGGTGGGCAGGGAGCCTCAATGCTTTTCTCGGCAGTACATGTACATCTGGTGAGGCAAAGGGCCTCAGACTTGTCTGTCCTGAGGAACGTAGGATAACCAGTCGGTGCGTGCGCTAGAATGCTGGGTCGTTCTGAGACGGCACGATATGCATACTGCGGATGTGGTCATTATTGGCGGCGGGATTGTGGGGTGCAGCATTGCCTATCACCTAACGGTGAATGGGTGTCGCAATGTTCTGGTCATCGAGCGCGAATCTTCTCAAGGCAAAGGATCTACAGGCAAGAGCATGGGGGGCGTGCGAGCCCAATTTTCTACCCCGGTCAGCATTCAGATGTCGCTTTACTCGATTCCTTTCTACGCGGACTTTGAAGAGCTATTGGGATATCCGTGTGACTATCGTCCGCAAGGCTATTTGTTTTGCGCCACATCCGATAAGCAGATGGCTTATCTGCGGACGAATTACGCGCAGCAGGTGAAGATGGGATTGAAGAACGTTCGGCTGCTGCAGGGCGATGAAATTGCGAGCATGTTCCCGCGGCTGCGCGCGGACGATATTGTTGGCGGAAGTTTTTGCTCGACCGATGGTTTCGTCGATCCTTACAGCGCCATGACTGGGTTCATGAGCTGTGCGGCTGAACGCGGTGCGACATTGTGGAAGAACACTGTGGTCACCGCGGTTAAACGCGACGCGAGCGGCATTGCCTCGGTCGAGACTACGCGCGGCTCGGTGTTGACGCGCAAGGTGGTGAATTGTGCCGGTGCGTGGGCGGCGGATGTGGCCAGGCTTGCGGACGTGGATCTGCCGGTGCAGCCGCTGCGACGGATGCTGGTACCAAGCGAGCCGTTCGACGAATTTCCTCACACCGCGCCCATGATCGTCGACATGTCCAATGGATTCCACTTTCGTCCTGAAGCTCGCGGATTTCTGCTTGCCTGGAACGATCCGGAAGAGACGCCCGGCTTCAAAATGGATTTCGACACGGGGTTTGTGGAGAAGATCCTGACGCGGGCGGCGGATCGGGTGCCTTGCTTCGCGAACCTTGCGGTGAATCCCAAGCGCGCGTGGGCCGGGTTGTATGAGATGACGCCGGATCATCATCCAATTCTGGGCGAAGCACCGGGTGTGCCCGGGTTTTTTCTCGCCAACGGATTCAGCGGGCATGGCGTGATGCATGCGCCGGCAACGGGGAAGATTCTTAGCGATTTAATTCTGACGGGGAAGACGGAATTGATCGACGCCTCTTTGCTGAACCTTGCGCGTTTTGCTGAAAACCGTTTGATTCACGAAACCGCGGTTTTGTGAGAGCGAGAATCAGAGATCAAAGAACCCGTTTGCCACAAGGAAGACATGGCACTGCAGGAATACAACTACTGGCTTACGACTACCGGATTTCCGAAAACCGATGCAGGCAAACCGTTGCCTGGGCGAGTGGATGTCGCCGTGATCGGGGCGGGATTTACCGGGCTATCGGCGGCGCGGACGCTGGCGAAGCGCGGCGCCTCGGTGGCTGTTTTGGAAAGCGAGACGATTGGCTGGGGCGCAAGTTCCCGGAACGGCGGCATGGTGCTCAGTGGGATGAAGCTGGGGGTGAATCAGCTGATCTCGATGTATGGGCGCGAGCTCACGCAACGCATGTATGCGGCGTCGCTGGAGACCATCGATTGTGTCGAGCGGATTGTTCGCGAGGAAGGCATTGAGTGCGATTTTTCGCGATGCGGCCATCTTGAGGTCGCGTGCAAGCAGAAGCATTTCGATGATTACGCGCGGCAGGCGGAGGTGATCGCGCGGGAGTTTCATCATCAACTGCGCGTGGTGCAGCGGGGGGAGTTGAGTGCTGAGATCGGATCGAGCATTTACTACGGCGGCATGGTGGATGAAGTCAGCGCGGGCGTGAATCCTGCGCGGTATGTTGCCGGATTGGGGCGAGCTGCTATGAAAGCGGGGGCTGCGATTTTCGAGCATGCACGTGTGGATAATCTTAAGCGCGAAGTTGACCGCGGGGAATCCGGGTGGAAGATCACGACCTCGCGAGGCACGCTTTGGGCGTGCGAAGTTTTTGTCGGAACCAGCGGCTACACCGGGAGCGCTACTCCGGCGTTGCAGAAGAAAATTATTCCGATCGGCTCGTTCATCATCACAACCCAACCCCTTCCCGAAGCACTGGCGCAGGAACTCAGCCCGCGCAATCGCATGATCTACGATTCGAAGAACTATCTTTACTATTACCGGCTCACACCGGACCGGCGGATGTTGTTCGGTGGACGCGCCGCGTTTTTCCCGGAGACTGATCAGACCGTGCGGCGGAGTGCTGAGATTCTGCGGCGCGGGATGATTGAAGTCTATCCTCAGCTAGGGGACGTCAAAGTCGAATACGTCTGGGGCGGCACGCTTGATTTTGCTTTTGACATCATGCCGCATGCGGGGCAGATCGATGGCATGTACTACGCCGTTGGCTACGCGGGACATGGCGTTGCCATGGCGACGTATCAAGGTCAGAAAATGGCGGAGTTGATTGCGGGTGAGAAACCGGAGAATCCGTTTGTGGGGATTCCGTTCCCGGGAGCGCCACTTGGGTTATATAACGGTGAGCCGTGGTTCCTGCCGTTTGCGGGAGTTTGGTACAAGTTTCTGGATTGGGTGAGCTAAGGAAAATTCTAGCTCGACTGACATGGATCTTTGGACTGGTCTCGCTTGTTTAAAAGCAAACCCTAAGGTCAAGGGCTTTCGCCGATTCGGCAATGGCAAGGGTGCATTTGTAAACGTCGTCGCGTGGGTTGAATCGCAGGAAGAATTTCAGGAGCGCGTCAAACGGCATGTCGAGGAACTCGACTGTATTCTGGTGGAGCTTGAAAGAGTGCAACTGTTGGAAACCAGAATGAGTGCCGAAGACTATCCCGAGGAGCTCATAAACATGCGCCAGACAGCCAAGCGTGAGCCGAATGATGCGGTTTTCGGGACGTTCCACATCTGGCATCAAGAGGATTCAAACTGATCACGAGGACCTGAACGGGTTTCGAATCGTCAGTTGATTCGCGATGACCTGGCCGTGCTGCAGGTCTTCGGAATAAAGCAACTCGCATTTCGCCTCTAAGGCCGAGGCAACAATAAGCGAGTCATAGATTCTATAGCCGTATTTCTCCGCAATCCCAACAGCCTTCTCGTGCGTTTTGATGGTGACCGTAACCGCTTCGGGACAGAGAAGCAGAATCCATTGCAATGTTGCTCTCACATCATCCCAAGGCATTTTCACCTTGCGGCGCACAACAGAAACAAATTCATTCAACACCTGCACACTAATCGTGCCTCCAACGGCAAGCAATTCGCGAGCACGTATCTTGCGGGGATCGTTTTCTACGATGGCGTAGACCAGCACGTTGGTGTCGAAGAAAGTCTTACCGTTCATGCGCCTCTTCGCGGTCGAAGACAAATCCCTTGGGGAACGGCCGGCTCAATTTCCGCAGAGCCGCCAAAGCCTGTTCACGGGTCCGATCTTTCTTAACCTGAAAGTTCTTGCGGCCGGCAATCTGAATCTCAATGTCGTCGCCCTCTTTCAGTTCTAGCGCTTCGACTACTGCTGCCGGCAGCCTGATGGCCAAACTATTGCCCCACTTTGCGACCCGCATGACTCCGCTCCTTGATATACATATGATTGTATATCCATTACCGACCCGATCGCAACGTTAAACATGTGACAGCTGGCGATCGTTTATTTCTCATGGCAATTCAGGAACGACGGCGGCGCACGGCGAGATATACCGCTGGCCCGAATACCATGGCGATGGCTCCGCCAATCAGAGCAAAGCGGTCGCTTCCAAGCAGGGCGACCAACGCCATCACTACGGGTGCGGTCACAACGTAGACCAATCCGATTTGTCCGCCTGGAATCTTGAATGCGCGTGGCATATCTGGCTGGGTGCGGCGCAGCTTCCATGCTGACAGTACTGTCAGCACCGTTGTGGCCGAACGGAGCCAGATATAGACCGAGATGAGTTGGCCAAGGCTTTGCCACGCTAGCGCGGCATAGATGACCGCCGACACTACGATCGCCAGCCACGGCGTTCCATAGCGCGAATGCTTGCGGGTGAGAACGGCGGGGAGATATCCATCTTCGGCCATGGCGAAGGGCATACGCGTCGTAGTCAAGACCGTGCTGTTCAGGAGTGCGACGTTGCCGACCATGGCGGCCAGCGTCATCCAGGTGCCGAGCCAGAAGTGACCATGAAACGGACCGCCGATGATTCTTGCCGCGTCGGAGAAGAAACCGGTGTGCCAGTTCTGCCACTCGCCCGCGGAGGCCAGGCCCGCTAGAGTGGGTAGAAAATAGGCTGCAATCGAGAGCGGAACGACCAGCGCCAGCGCGCGTGGGTAGGCGCGTTGCGGATCTTTGACTTCTTCGGCCACTGTGGAGAGTTGTTCGTACCCGGAATACAACCACAGGCCCAAGGCCAATCCGACGCCGAAGATTTTGAAGGTTGGTTGGTGCGGCGGAATCAGCGGGACAAATGGGTTGTGATGCCAATTCATCAGGGCCATCACGATCATGGTCATGACTGGAACGAAGATGAAAATCTCGAGCGCAGTGGCGAGCTTGCCCACCATCTGGATGCCGCGCACGTTGACCCACGTAATTACGGCAATCAGCGTTATGGAAACGGCGTAGTGCTTCCATCCTGTCGCTTTCGGAAACAGATAATCAGTGAAGAGAACGGCGTAGGCGCCGCCCAGCAGGAACGATGCGGACCAATTCCACCAGCCGGCTAGAAATCCCCAGAAGTCGCCGAAGGCGGCGCGGGTCCAGCGGTAGAAACCGCCTTCGACAGGCATGGCCGTGGTGAGTTCGGCTGAAACCAGCGAGACCGGGATGCACCAGAAAAACGGCAGCACCAGCAGGTAGATCAGGGTCATCCCGGGACCGGAGGTGGTGACCATGTCTTCGAGTCCGAAAGGACCGCCGGTCGTGTAGGAGAACATTACGAAGACGAGGTAGAAGAGGCTGGCTTTGCGGAGGGCGGAGGCGTTGTTGTTGGTTGAGGTCAAAGTGGGTTGGTCTCTGCGGTGCAGTTTGATGTGGAAGCGAGCCAAACGCGCGATTATTGCGTCGCAAAGAACGCGACGCTTCGCGCGGCTCGCCCAGATTCCTCACTGCGCAAACAGCGCTTGTTCGGAATGACAACGCGCGAACTACGCGGCCAGTACTCCCGTTAGCGCGCCTTCGAGCTCGAGCAATTTGCGTTTCACATCGAGACCGCCGCCGTAGCCGCAGAGCGTTCCATCGGAGGCGATCACGCGATGACAAGGAACGACAATGGCCACCGGGTTGCGATTGTTGGCCATGCCGACGGCGCGAAATGCGTTCGGCTTCCCGACTGCGCGGGCGATGTCAGCGTAGGTGCGGGTTTCTCCATAGGGAATTGCCAGCAGCGCGCGCCAGCAGGCCAGCTGGAAATCTGTGCCGCGCAGGTCTAGCTGGAAAGTGAACTTGCGGCGCTTGCCGGCGAAATACTCTTCGAGTTCGCTGACATAAGGTTGCAGCGCGCGAGAGGACTGCTCGAAGTGGAAGCCCTTTTTCTCTTCGCGAAGATGGCGAGGGTTCGGACGATTCGATTGCTGCCCCGGCAACCTGGCGTCGAACTCCAGGGCGACAAGTCCCCCGGCGGAAGCTGCAAGAAACAGGGGGCCGACCGGCGAGTCGATGTTTGTACTGTGAAGGATTTCCATGGGAACGATTCCTCTTGCAGCAGACTACGATAACAGACGGCGCGCTGAAGCCGCGCCCTTTCGAAACCAGACAAATCAGGGCTGCATTGCCAACCGCTCACAGTTGACAGAAATCGAGTTTTCGCCCAAAGTGTGTGCGGCGTGCTTATGAGTTTATCCCTGTCCCCTATGAAAACGGCCGTGCTGGTGGCGGTTGCCGTTGTGTTGGCGCCAGTGGTGCTGGTTGGGGTGGCGGCGTTTGCAGCGGGGGACTGGCGGCAGGTTGGGGCTACCTCCGATGGAGATCAGGTTCTGGTGAGCTCAGTCAGGGCTCAGAAGAATGGACTGCGGACTGCGTGGGTCCGGGTGCAATATAAGGAGCCCACGAAACTGCCGCAGGGCGGTCCGTTTGTGGAGTTGAGGGCTCGAGTTCATTTCAACTGCGCCAGCGGGACGGCTGTGCCCAACTCGGAATGGTTTTACTCGCGGGATCCTAGCGGCAAGCTGGTCGTGAGCAAGAAGGTGCGGCGAGACGATCAGTTCGGGCAGCTCTCGGAGGGAAACTTCTCGGAGATGGCTCGAGACTTTGTCTGCGGGCAGAAATGAATATGGAGGCGAGCCAAATGCGCCCCTTCGTTCGCTGCGCCCTCTCGGGGCTATAAAATCCAAGATTTCCACAGGCTATCGCATCAGTCCGGCACCTCGGTAACTCTGCGACCACTTCCACCCGCGACTCTTCCGGCATATTCTGATAATGGAAACGCAGCCGTTTTCCTCACCTTGGTATGGATTCATTTCGTCTCTATTCAGCTCTGGTTGTAGGCAGCGCCCTAGCGCTCGGCGCGTATACTTTTTTGCGGCGCAAGCCCAAGAGCGCGGCTGATCTGGAACGAGAACGCCGCACCTGGCTGGACGGTGTCGGCCGCATCACGGACGGTACTGTCATCGACGTGCAGGAGCTGGCGCCGAACGACGGCAATCATGCAGCCGTGTTTCTCATCTACAAGTATGACGTTGCGGGCGTTTCTTACGAATGCTCGCAGGATGTTACTTACCTTCGACAATGGATCAACTTGCATTCTTGCCGGCTGGGGTTACCCACGTCGGTAAAATACGATCCGCATAATCCTGGGAACTCGCTGGTGGTGTCGGAGAGCTGGATGGGGTTGAGGCAGTAACGTCAGTGGTCAGTTGCTAGTGGTCAGTGACCAGTGAAAGTCGACCTGCGGAAGTTGTTCCTCGGAAGCTTCAGGATTTTGCTGGCCGCTGAGCACTGACCACTGGCCACCGTTTTTCAGATCTGGTAGTCCTGGTAGTCGTCCTGAAAAAGTTCCTGGGGAGAGATGTTGGGGGTCGAGGTCTCTTCGTCGATGGCGAGGCACGGTTCGGCGCCGAGAACCTCGTGGGTGTGTTGCTGGAAGCGCTCGCGCAACTCGTGGACTTCCGTGGCCAGCTTGATGATTACATCGGAGAGCGGATCGCGGATGTCCTTTGGGTCAGTGATGACGACGCGTTTGCCGTCGCGCAGAACGATGTGGCCGGGTACACCGACGATGGTTGAATTCGCCGGCACATTGCGTAGAACGACGGAGCCTGCACCCACGCGGCAGTTGTCTCCGATGGTGATATTGCCCAGCAGCTTCGCCCCGGAGCCGATTGAAATATTGTTGCCGAGGGTGGGATGGCGCTTGCCCTTCTCCTTGCCGGTGCCACCCAGCGTGACTCCCTGATAGAGCGTTACATCGTTGCCGACGATGGCGGTTTCGCCGATCACTGTGCCCATGCCGTGGTCGATGAACAGACGGCGTCCAATCTCGGCGCCGGGATGGATCTCAATCCCGGTGAGAAAGCGGGCTACCTGGGAAACGAATCTTGCCAGGAATCGCATGCCATGACGCCACAGCCAGTGGCTTAAGTGATGGAACCACACCGCGTGGAGGCCGGGATAGCAGATGAGTACCTCGAAGTAGGAGCGAGCGGCCGGGTCCGACTCGAAGACGGCGGCAACATCCTCGCGCACGGAGTGGAAGAAGTCGATCATCAGGCAGTTCTCAGTTCTCGCTTCTCGGTTCTCAGTTGCACTCTGGCAGTCGACGTGCGGTCTTCCTGAGAACCCAGATGAGAACTTTCTTCATTCCAATGAACGTTAGCTTAGCTACGATAAGAGTGCAAGGGCAGGGGTAAGGCTGTACGAAGAGAGCACGGGGAAGCGAGAACCGGTTCTTACTAATAAAATGCGCTGAAAATGGTGATCGTGGTATTTCGCCCCGATCGGGCAGGACATCTTGGTGTTCGACGAGGAAGTCAAAGGCCTTTACCACGGGGAACACGGAGGGGCACAGGGAAAATCGGCTAGCCGCCGGTTTGGAAGACGCCGCTGTGGGCGATGGTGATACGAAGATATTTATAAGGATTGACCGGAGTGTCGTTGATACGAACTTCGTAGTGCAGGTGGGGGCCGGTGGAGCGTCCGCTGAGGCCGACATAGCCGATGGTATCGCCACGATGGACGTGCTGCCCGGGCGTGACCGCGAAGCCGGAAAGGTGGCCGTAGCGGGTGGAGATGCCGTGGCCGTGCTCCAGCATGATGGCTTTGCCGTATCCACCCATGAAATCTGCAAACGTTACTACGCCGTCGGCGGGAGCGAGGACCGCGTGGCCGTAATTGCTGCTGATATCGACGCCGCTGTGGAAGGCGCCTTCACCGTTGAACGGGTCGATGCGCTCGCCGAAGCTTCCTGTCACTTGGCCTTCAACCGGCCAAAGATTGGGAAGGGAATTGGCGCGAGTCCAGTCGGCGGTGGTGGCGTTGCGCGTCATTCCCAGGCTGATGCCTACGGTGGCATCACCAGTGAGGGCTGAGGAGCGTAGGGCGCTTAGTTGGTCCAGCGAGGAAGTGACGTCGGCATCGTGAATTTGTTGCTGCGTGGCTGTAACCAGGGTGGGCTGCGATTTCAATCCGTAAAGGGCTGAGACCTCACTGGCGATGGAGCCGAGGGAAGCGACCTGTACGTCACGCTCTTTCGCGACCTCTTCCAGCTTGGAATAGCGATCCTTCAGTTGTTCCTTCTCGGTGCGCAACTGATTGTAGCGGGACACCTTGAGAAGCATGCGGGTATACGAGCTGGCGATGCCGGTGAGGCTCAGGAATCCAATGGCGGCGCCTATTACGAATACATACAAGTAATGGACTGGGATGGAGATCTTGCGCAACTGGCCGTCGTCTCCCCGGGCCACAAAAAGTATGTAGAAGCGTTTTTGCAAATGCCGTCCTTCTTTCGCTTTGAATGATCAGGGCCGGAACTCCAGGCGAAGTTCTGAGGTTGCAGAGCGCCTGTTCGGACAACCTGATCGTCCCGGGCCACGTGTTCCCATCTTGGGAATGGAGACTTTCTAACGTGCCCCGTCGGCTACCGGAACCGGTGGCCAAGCCTCAAATCAAACTCTTATCTGCAATTCCTAAGGAATGCAGAACTTACCTCGGCCAGAGATCTGTATGAATGACTGGTAAAAGGTAACAAACTGGGTTCCCCCTGTCAACGGGAGCGGAGTGGATTAATCGTTACTTAAGGGGGGTAATCGCAAGTCATGCAAGGACGGATTACCAGTGTGACGGCAGAGCCAGTTCGGTCAACGTCCGACATATTGGTCGAGGAATCTGAAGACATCGGGTTCCCATTCGGTAATATCTGTATAAACGGACATGTGTCCCTCGTCCGGAGTCTTCCCAAACGACGGGTAGATCTTCAAAAGATGTGCCTTGCCGAGCCGCGCCAATTCACTGTCCAGAGCCTTTCCCGGAGCGGCGGAGTAGTCGTTCTCCGCATGCAGGAGCATGATGGGCACGGTTGTCTTGCGGATGGCGGTCAGCAAGAGTTCGCGGATTTGGGGGGAACCTTCCCAGGAAGCGGCCGCTGCCCCAAACGTAACCGCGGCTCGCAGGCCGCTGTCGTATTCAGCCGCCAGGAGCGTGAGCTGACCACCGAACGAGTGTCCGACGACGGCAATGCGGCGGGCGTCGACGCTGGGCTGTTTCTTCAGGTACGACAAGCCAGCCATGGTGTCATCCAGATGGTCTGTCGTAAGTAGGACGAACTGCAGACGTTCTCGAGCTTCATCTCCCTTAGCGGCTTTCTCGCGCTGTAGAACTTCCGTGATGAAAGCGCCCTGATCTGAGGACAGGCCTTGACCTCGACGGAAGAGAAAAAGGAAGGCGTAGCCGTGTTTGATGAAGACCGGAGCGAGTTTTGCGGCTGCTTCGGTAAGGACAAACTCGCCAGTATGCGCGGCATCCGTGCTGCCAGAGCCATGCACGAAGAGAACAGCCGGTGAGGGGCCCGGACCCGCGGGCCTCCAGAGAAGTGCTTTAAGGCGCAGCGTTCCGCTCGGTACTACAACCGTCTCGGGAGCTAGGGATACCGACGACTGGCCCAGCGCCAGTAATGACAGCATGCAGGCGCACGCGACTAGAATGCTTGTTCTCATCGGGCACGAACTATACCAAACTGACACCGCTGCAGCGACTAGAGATTCTGCTGCTTTCATCCGCAATCCGGCATCCCACCCGGCACCTCCGCTATAGTGGTGGCGTAATGCCGCTTCCCGAAAAAGCGTTGATCGTGCAGATCCGCCGTCTGGCGAAGTCCAACAACCCCGCGGTTTTGACTGGGATTGGAGATGACTGCGCCGTGCTGCGCCTGGGGGTCGAGGGCGAGGGAGCGGACACGCTGGTCACCACGGACTTTTCGCTGGAGGGAATTCATTTCCGGCGGGAATGGCACTCGGCGGAATCGGTTGGGCACCGGTGCCTTACGAGGGGGCTGAGCGACATTGCTGCCATGGGAGGGAGGCCGGTGGCGGCGTTTCTCTCCTTGGCTTTACCGCGCGATTTGCCTTCAGCATGGGTGACTCGCTTCACTCACGGCTTGATCAGTTTGGCGAAAAAACATGGCGTGACGCTGGCAGGCGGCGACATTGCGGAATCGCCGGACGGAATCCTTGCCGACATCATCGTCGTGGGGACGGTGCCCAAAGGGAAGGCAGTGCTGCGATCGGGAGCACGCGCGGGAGATCGTGTTTATGTGAGCGGGGAACTCGGAGGGTCGGCGGCTGCGGTGCGAAAGATGCTGAAGCAGCCCAAGCGGAAGCTGCATCCGCGTGATTATCCACGCCACTTTTTTCCTGAGCCGCGGATCGAGGTGGGCCGAGTGCTTCGCGAGAAAGGCCTGGTTTCCGCGATGATCGATACGAGCGATGGTCTGTCCAGCGATTTGGCCCACATTTGTGAAGAGGGTGGCGTGGGGGCTGAGATTCAGGCGGAAGCGATCCCCCGAGCCGGCGTCGGCAGGCCGCCAATCGAAGTCGATCTCGATCTCGCCCTGCATGGCGGGGAGGACTACGAGTTGCTGTTCACGGCTCCGCGCAGCAAGCGCGTCCCATCTCAAATCGCCGGAGTGCCAATCACCCAGATCGGGCACGTCACACGATTTCGGAAAGTAATCCTGATGAATCTTGGTGGCATGGGCTTCGAGCTTAAGCCAGGGGGCTGGGAGCACTTCCGGAAGTAGTGGGTACTTTCGTTACCGGGTCATCATGTGTGTCTATACCCTGCGGCGAAGAACGGTACTAGAGTAGGGATATGTCGTCCTCCCAAGTTGTCTCCCTTCGAATTTTGTTTTTCGTGCTGGCGATGGTTGCGTCAGCAACGCTCGCTGCCGCGAAAAAACAACCCCCGCCGCCACCGCCGGCGCGCGCCACGACTCCTGTGCCTGCAGTGACCGACGAGTATGTGCACAAAGAGTTTGGCGACAACTGCTCGGTGCTGGGAGGGCCTCCGCAATTTGTCGGGGATCTGGATGGCGACGGCGTGGATGATCTGGTTATTGCGGCGCGCTGCAAGAATCCCATGGCCGACCAGGCGGAATACGGCTTTCGCGTGGCCGATCCCTACAACAGCTTTCTCGGCTTCGGCGACGTGAAAGTTACATCGACCTTTGCCTCGGATTCTCCTGAGCGCAAGGGTGTCTCTCTGCTGATTGTGCACGGCGTGGGTCCAGAAGCCTGGCGTTCCGATAAACCAAAGACCAAGTTTCTGCTGATCAATCTGCCCTTCAAAACGCTTACCGTAAAGAGGCTGGAAGTGAAGAAGAGGACCGTCCTCGGCGTTTACATGGAAGAGCAGGGCGAAGGCGAAGCGACTTCTTCGGTGATTTTCTGGGACGGAAAGAAGTATCGGTACCAGATCCTGGGCGCCGACCTGGAATAGTCGGCCGCCGGAGTTTGCGCTCATTCAGAGTCTGTCGACTGAATTCGGCTTAGGGATTCGATAGGCGCGAGTTGCTCTTGGATGGGTATTTGCTCAGCAATCACCTTGCCGCTGCTCCTGCGGACCGTGTAGGCCTTCGCATTATTATTCGATCGGATGACCCTGTAAGACCCGTCGATGAACGCGATGGCACAATTGTTCTCGATCGCGATCCCGAGCCCTCCAATGTTTTGAATCATCTCCCGGAAGTGTCTTCTCCGGGCAACGCCCAGGGTTCTGCTGTTGTAATGGGGACAGTGGACTGCAGGAATGAGACCCAGACCTTTCACGTTGATGTATTTCCATTTTTGCGGATTGTAAAAAGACATGGAATCGGAGTGTCCGGAATCAAACCAACAGATCGAGCCCGCGCTGATGCCGGACAGCACGGTCCCATTCTTGTGAGCCAAATTCAAAAGTTTGTCGACGCCCAGTCGCCGCCAGAGGCGCATCATCAGTAGAGTGTTGCCGCCCCCGACATAAATCATGTCCGCCGAAAGTATCTTTTTGCGAATTCTTTGTTGAGAAGGGTGCTCCTTGATCAGGTAAAGAACGTCGGTCTTGCATTTTAAGAATTGGCCAAAGTACTCTTGCACGACATCCCAGTATTTTTCGGAATCCGAGCTGGCGGTCGGGACAAAAAGAAGTTTCGGACTCTGCTTGCTTGTGAGCCGAATAATCTCGCGATCGATGGCCTCGGTGCCCTTGGTTCTGATCACTCCACCGCCAATCGCAACAATCGCCCCCGCGCATATTTCATCCTAACTCAACGCTGACCGGACTCTCGCACTAGGTTCGTCAGAGGCGCGTAAAGTGATGTAGCGCACTGTCACCATCCACCCGCTATAATCCTTCCCGTCATGAATCTTGAAGAAAAAATCGCCGAACTGAAAAGACGCAACCAGCTTGCCGAAGAAGGTGGGGGCGAGACGCGGCGCGAGCGCCAGCACAAAGAGGGCAAGATGTCGGCGCGGGAGCGCATTGAGTTCCTGCTCGATGAAGGCACGTTCGAAGAGACCGACAAGCTGGTCACGCACCGCTGCAGCGATTTCGGCATGGCCGAGCAGAAGCCTTATGGCGACGGTTTTGTCACTGGATACGGCCGCATCGAAGGGCGACTGGTCTATGTGTTCGCGCAGGATTTCACCGTGTTCGGTGGATCGCTCTCGGAGACGAACGCGGGAAAGATCGTCAAGATCATGGATCTAGCGGCGAAGATGGGCGCGCCAGTGATTGGGCTGAACGACTCGGGCGGCGCGCGCATTCAGGAAGGCGTGGCGTCGCTGGCCGGATATGCCGACATTTTTCTGCGCAATACCTTATATAGCGGCGTGGTGCCGCAGATTTCGGCGATCATGGGGCCGTGCGCCGGCGGGGCGGTATATTCGCCGGCGATTACCGACTTCGTGCTCATGGTCGATAAAACTTCCTACATGTTCATCACCGGACCGGATGTGATCAAGACGGTGACGCACGAAGAAGTTACAAAAGAGCAGCTGGGCGGCGCCATGACGCACAATGAAACCTCGGGTGTGGCGCACTTTCTGGCGCATGATGATGCCGAATGCTTATCGATGGTGCGTGAGCTGCTGAGCTTTGTGCCCTCGAATAATCTGGACGAGCCGCCGCGAAAACCTTGCCATGATCCAATTGATCGCGCCGATGCGGCGCTCGACAAGATCGTCCCCGCGCAATCGAATCTGCCGTATGACATGAAGGACGTGATTCACGCGGTGGTCGATGACGCTTACTTCTTCGAGGTGCAGGAGCACTATGCGAAGAATATTGTGGTCGGATTCGCGCGGCTGGACGGGCGATCTGTCGGCATCGTCGCCAACCAACCGGCCATGCTCGCGGGCACGCTCGACATCAATGCCTCGGTGAAAGGCGCGCGCTTCGTTCGTTTCTGCGACTGCTTCAACATTCCGCTGGTAACGTTTGAGGATGTCCCGGGATTTCTTCCCGGCACGGCGCAGGAGTATGGCGGCATCATCAAGCACGGGGCGAAGCTGCTCTTCGCTTTCGCCGAGGCCACGGTGCCAAAAGTTACGGTGATTACGCGCAAGGCGTACGGCGGAGCTTATTGCGTGATGGCGTCAAAGCACATTCGCACCGATGTGAATTACGCTTGGCCCACGGCTGAGATTGCTGTCATGGGTCCGGAGGGCGCGGTGGATATTGTTTACAAGCGCGAACTGGAAGCTGCGGGCAACGGAGCTTCGGGCGGCGAGAGCCGCGAGGCGGTTCGGCAAAAGAAGATCGAAGAGTTCCGCGACCGATTTGCCAGCCCCTACGTTGCTGCCGACCGTGGGTTTGTCGACGCCATCATCCAGCCACATGAAACGCGGAAGAAGCTGATTCAGGCGTTAGCGATGCTGGAGAACAAGCGGGACAAGAATCCGCCTAAGAAGCATGGGAATATTCCGCTGTGACTTACTTGCTATTGTCGAAGGCTCCGCAGCATGGCATAATTTAGAAATTAGTAATAGCGAACAAAAGGCAAATATGCCGTCCTCGTTTGCTGAGTTCGATGAAATTGGCTACTGGTCAGAAATCAAGCTGGAGATTGTTCGGGATTACGCGTCGGCATACTCCAGAATTCTAAACGCCAACAAGTTACCCCATATTTACGTCGATGCGTTTGCTGGTGCTGGCCAGCACATTTCCAGAGGTAGTGGCGAATTTGTTCAAGGCAGTCCGCTCAACGCCTTGAACATTCAACCGCCGTTTCGCGAATACCATTTCATCGATCTGAACGCGGCCAAGGTTGAACATCTGCAGAGCTTAGTCGGTGTCAGAGGCGACGTTCACATATACGAGGGTGATTGCAATGATGTTCTAGTCCAAAAGATCTTCCCAACACTTAAGTACGAAAGCTATCGCCGGGCGCTTTGTTTACTTGATCCCTATGGTCTCGATTTGAACTGGCAAGTGATGTTCCAAGCCGGCCAGCTCAGAACGATCGATATGTTCCTCAACTTTCCAGTCATGGGCATGAACAGAGGTGTTCTTTGGCGGAACCCCGACGGGGTCCCACCTGATCAACGTTCCCGAATGACTGCGTTTTGGGGCGATGAATCATGGACGCAAGCTGCCTACTCGACGACGCGCAACTTATTTGGTTTTCCTGAAAAGGAGTCCAATGATTCGGTCGTGGAGGCGTTTCGGCAACGGTTGCTCAGAGTCGCGGGATTCAGGAGGGTGCCTAATCCGATACCAATGCGTAATTCGGCAGGTGCGATTGTCTATTACTTGTTCTTTGCATCGCAGGTTGGAGTAGCAGAGGACATCGTAAATGACATTTTCACAAAATTCAAAGAACGAGGTCAGAAGCGATAGTGTCACTCAACTCTCACATCGAATGGACCGACGCGACATGGAATCCGGTTCGCGGCTGTACGAAGATCAGTCCCGGCTGCAAGCATTGTTATGCCGAAACCTTCGCGGAGCGGTTCCGCGGGGTGAAGGGGCATCCGTATGAGCAGGGGTTTGATTTGCGCTTGGTCCCTGAAAAGTTGACTGAGCCGTTTACTTGGCGTTCTCCGAAGCTCGTATTTGTGAACTCGATGAGCGATCTCTTCCAGGATGGTGTGCCTGATTGCTACATCGAAGCCGTCTGCAGCGTGATGGTCAAAGCAAACTGGCACACTTTCCAAGTCCTAACGAAGAGATCAGCCCGGCTGCGGCAACTGCTGAGCGGGCGCTTGCGTTTCGCCGCCGAGCAAGAACACATTTGGTGGGGAGTCAGCGTCGAAGATAGGAAATATGGCCTGCCACGAGTTACCGATTTGCAAGAAGCACCCGCGAGAGTTCGTTTTCTTTCAATTGAGCCGCTCCTCGAAGGTCTAGGCAAGTTCGACCTGTCGGGCATCAGCTGGGCAATCGTCGGAGGCGAGAGCGGGCCAGGCGCTCGTCCCATGAGCGAAGAGTGGGTCGTCTCGGTGCGCGATCAGTGCCGCGAATCGCGGGTTCCATTCTTCTTTAAGCAATGGGGCGGCGTGAGGAAGGCGAAAAACGGCAGGCTACTCGAAGGCCGGACTCACGACGAATATCCCGCGCGAGTTTTTTCACCAATCCCTGATCGCGCCAGCTGCACAGAATATGCGCGCGAGGTTTTCAACTCCGTTCAGCAAGTTGTTCGAGGAGGTTCGTTAGTGCAGGTTACAGCCTAGGCGGGCACAAATAATAAGAGCTCCGAGGTGATGTTGGGTCCATTCGTCTCGGCCAGTAGCTCGCTTTTAGACCCTTGCTTGACCTGCTACGCTGCTTCCCTTGCGGGATGCTGTGCGCGATCTTCGCTCGGGCTCCGGGCTTACCGCCAACCGGAAAAACCTACCCAACGCCTCGGAACTCTATCCTGCCTTCGACGTTTCTTCTTGTTCTCCTCGACCAGCGCTTTGCTATAGACCCTTGCTTGCCCT
>Ga0074045_10000026_pt1 | contig 119821 bp, 92 predicted proteins | sample BogForMeECP23OM2_FD_94442 | JGI IMG/M metagenome (GOLD analysis project Ga0074045, IMG submission 94442) | Bog forest soil microbial communities from Calvert Island, British Columbia, Canada - Bog Forest MetaG ECP23OM2 | ecosystem: Environmental > Terrestrial > Soil > Wetlands ... | reverse complement strand
TTGCCGGCAGCGTCTCGTCCTTCGAAAATGATCACAATGCGGGCGTTGGTCGCCTTGACCCAGTCCTGGAGCTTGACCAGCTCAACTTGTAGCTTTAAAATCTCGGCCTCGTACTCCTTTTTGCCGATCTTCGGTTGGCCGTTGACGCCGGGGTGTTTAGTGTCGCTGTCCAGCGCTGATTTTGATTTCTTGTCGTTCTTGGATTTTTTGCTCATCGTTCTTTCTGGTTTCCTCGGTGTCGGGCGCGCCTGTTTAGGGGCCGGCCTGCATTCCTGCAGGTTGAAGTACGACCGCGTCACCTGCGCTCGTGGTCCTGCGTCTTCAAGAGGCAATATGTGGGCCACTCTGCTCGCCTTCGAGCACAACAACTTAGACGGAATGAGGCTGATTCCCGCGCCCAAATGCGGGCAGACACTGCTTCGATCATGGGCGCGAAAACATCGATCGGCGATCACCTTGTTGAAGAATGGCGCCCCCAAGATTTAACTGGCTTTCGTCGATTCGGACTCGGCGTCTTCATAACAGAGCCCAAACTTGGATACAACAACGCTTCGACCCTTTCAGCTGGTACACCGCCTGGATATCGAGCGGGCAGATTGCCGCCAGATTTCGTTCGCCGAGCGAGGGCCGGATATATCGGCGCAGCAGGCTTTTATAGCTTCTGGAGCTTTTCTCACGCAGACGCGGCTTCGCCACGGTCCCGAGCCAGCGATCCAGGTATTCGTTCAACGTGATTGGTGTGCCCTCCACCCAGCGACCAAGGTCGCGATCACGGAGCACCTTCTTAAGGTAGGTTTGGGCATGCCGGACGGGGCTGCGGACAATCCGGCTGTGGTAGCGCCGTTTGCGGATCTCGCGGCCGCGCCCGAGGAGTTGCGCACCAGCCAGCGTGAGTTGTTGTTTTCAAGTTCGTTTATGAGACGTCTTTCGGATGGAGCTAACTGATTCATATCAGAGAAAGCAGGTCATAACCATAACGTTAACGTACACGTAAAGCGATTCTTGTGGCACAATGAGGCATGCTGAAAACCGAGCCTACGCTGCGAATCAATATTTTCAAGCGGGGGAATCCGCGTTGCTCGGTGTGTGGCCAGGAGTTTGGGAGCGAGGGATTTGCGAATAACCTGATCGAAGCCTTTGCACTTCACGTACGGCGCCGGCACATGCAGGATGATATGAGCGGAGGTGTTATGCGAGGGTACGCAAACCCTGCCGCTAGAATCGCGCGCGTGGGCACGCAACAGCGATAGTTCTGGTGTGAAGATCCTCTTCGACGGTTAGAACCTCAGGCCTCTGCTGCCTTCGAGCAATCAGAACTTGCGTGGGTCAGGGTTCTTTGACGGTCATGATCTGGTCGGCTGCCACGTCCCGCAACTGCTGCAGCGTACCCGAGGGCCATCGGATTTCGACCAGGTCGACCGATGTGTTTGGCCCCAATCCAAAATGAACCGGGCCCGCGCTCGAAGACGCATAGCCGGCAGCCGTGGACTTGTGATCGTACTGGGCGCCGCTCTTGGTCACCACTTTGATACGGGCTCCGATCCCGTCACGGTTTCTCTTCGTTCCTTGGAGCTTGATCTCCAGCCAGTGATTGCTCCCGGGGCTTTCATTCATCCAAATTTCCGCCGGAGCCTTGAGCGCGGTCACAACCACATCGACACGTCCATCTCCGTTCAGATCGCCGATAGCGGATCCACGGTGCCGCGCGGGAGGACGCGAGGTCAGTCCAGCTTCGGAAGTAAAGGCGGCGAACTTCATGCCGCCCAAATTACGGAAGACAGTGTTCGGTTGCTCAACCGCGATGCGTGGCGCCGAGAGGAGCGACTGGACATGGCCGCGTGAAACGAAGATGTCCTTCCATCCGTCATTGTCGAAGTCGGCAATCGTCGGAGAATAGCCACCCATCGGAAGGCTCAGCATGGTCATGCCACTTTGCTCCGTCACTTCAGCGAAGGTTCCCTTGCCAGTGTTCCGGTAGATTGGAAATGTCTCGTTGTCAAGGGCGACAACGACAATGTCGGGATATCCATCATTATCAAGGTCGCGGAAATCGACGCCCATCCCGGAGATAAATACGCCCTCCTCCCGCAAAGCTACATTGACGTCGAATCCGACCTCCGCAAACGAAGCACCTTTGTTTCGAAAAAACGAATTGAATTCTTTATCGTTCGCCACGAAGACGTCCATTTTGCCGTCGAGATCAAAATCGGCGGTTGCGCCTCCCATGCCCTTTCCGGGGTGAGCGCGCAAACCCCATTCCACCGACGCATCCCTGAAAGTGCCGTCTCCGTTGTTGAGAAAAAGCTGGTTGGGAGTTGGCTTGTACATCGTTGGATTGCAATAGTCGGGGTGACCATCGATGGGGCACGAGGGTTCGTGCTTAATGTTCCACTTCATGTAATTAATGACCAGGAGGTCCAGCAGGCCGTCATTGTTCACATCCACCCAAATGGCGCCGACCGACCACAGCGGCCCGTATTCAGGATCGGGCTTATTGAGCCCGGCTTTGGCGGTTACATCGGTGAACGTGCCGTCTCCGTTGTTGTGATAGAGAGTGTTTTTGTACACACCTGCTACGAAGATATCTTCGTAGCCGTCGTTGTCATAGTCGGCCACCGCGACGCCGATGTCGTAGCCACTGCCGGCAAGGCCAGCCTTCGCGGAGACGTCGGTGAAGTGTCCATGCCCGTCGTTTTCGAAAAGATGATTGGAGTATTTTGGCGACGACTTGCGAAGAGTATTGATGTCGGCTCCATTCGTGAAAAATACGTCCAGCTTGCCATCGTTGTTGTAATCGAAGACAGCTACGCCTCCGGCCATGGTTTCCGGTGCGTGGCGTTCAGGTGTTTCGCAGCTGTCGAGTTCGAAAGCAATCGGCTGATACGCGAAACGGATGGGGCTCACACCTGTTGAATGCTCGCCAGTTGAACGATTGGCAAGCGGCTTCGTTTGTGTTCCAGACTTCCGCGCATCGGAGAGACCAGCATTCTGGGCACACAAGAGCGCTGACAAAAGTCCCACAGAAAGTGCGCACGCAGTTGCCCACTGTATTAACCGCATACCGTCAATTCGGATATTCAAGCGCGCAGCCCGTGGGAGTTTGAGAAAGCGCAATCTTACGGCTCCTAGTCCGGCAATGCCCGTTTTCCTTTGATCTTAAATTCCGCTTTCACTTGGGGAGCAGCCGTTCCGGGCTGTCCACCTCCAACGGTGATGCGGTAGGCACCGCTGGCGACAATTCGATTTCCCTTGTCGTCGACCTCGCTCAAGTCGCGCGCATCCAGTCTGAAGCGGACGTGCTGACTGTTGCCCGCAGCTACATGGATTCGCGTGAAACCACGTAGCGCGTGCCGCGGAGCGGCCGGAGACCGGGGGAAACTCAGATATAGCTCTACGACTTCATCCCCATCTCTCTGGCTTGCGTTTCGCACATCCGCATCGACGCTGAGAGAATCACCGGCTTTCAGCTCAGCGCGGGAAAGCTTCAAATTACTGTATTCAAATTTAGAGTAACTGAGGCCATAGCCGAAGGGATAAAGCGGCTGGCCTTCAAAGTACCGGTAAGTCCGGTTCTTCATCGCATAGTCTTCAAACGCGGGTAATTGATCGACACCCTTGTAGAACGTCACCGCCAACCGCCCCGCCGGATTATTTACTCCCGCCAGAGTTTGGGCGATTGCGGTACCGCCTTCCTCGCCCGCATACCAAGCGTCGAGAATGGCGTCTGCATGTTCGTTCGCCCAATTTACCGAGAGCGCGCTGCCGTTCATGAGGACGACGACGAGCGGCTTGCCGGTGGTTTTCAGCGCATCGAGAAGGTCCTCTTCTTCCTTGGGCAGATCCAGGCTGGTGCGATCGCCGCCCACGAAACCGGGGACGTCCACTTTCATCTCTTCGCCTTCGAGTTGAGAGGTGATGCCGACGACGGCTACAACCACGTCAGCATCCTTTGCCAAAGCGGTCGCAGTGGGAATGGGATCAGCCAAAAGGTGAAGCCAGACTAATTTGAGACCCGTGCCGCCTTGTCCGTATTCCAGCTTGATCGCGTAGCGATGTCCTTTCTCCAGCCGGAGTGTGGCCTTCGTCGGCTTGGGATCGTGCAACAGAAAGTCATCGACGATCAGCTTGCCGTCGAGCCAGAGACGGTTCATCGAACCCACATCGCCGATTTGATAGTCGCCGGATTCGTCGGGAGTAAGAAATCCTGTCCAGCGCACCGAAAAATCTGTCATGCCCGGAGGAGGCGCAATCGAAGAGCGTTCGGGATGAAAGCGTTGCAGGTCGATGGCTTTGTCCACTCGGACAACTTGCGGAGTGCTCTCGAAGTTGAGGCTGGAGAAATATTCCCCGGTCAGTCCAGGCTCTCCGTCCGCTGTCGATAGAGCGGTAGACGGAATAAGCTCTTCTTCCCGAAGGAAATTCATGCCCGGGTTGTAGGTCACATGGGCGGAAGCGAATTGCCGGCGAATGCCATCAAGGGCGGAAGTCGCGTGGGATGCCGTACCACTGTAGTTGCCATGCAGCACGCGGGTGGATTCCGCGAGCGGACCGACGACTGCAATGTTTTTGAAATCAGGACTCAAAGGAAGGACGCCGTCATTCTTCAGAAGGACGATCGATTCCCGAGCTGCCTGCAATGCGAGCGCGCGATGAGGCTCACTATCGATCGCGGAATCTGGAATGCTGGCATACGGCACCATCTCGGGAGGATCGAACATTCCGAGACGGAAGCGGGCCGTGAACAGGCGTTTCAGCGCGACATCGACATCTTTTTCGCTGAGCAGGCCTTGTTTCGCCGCATCCACGAATTTAACGTAATCGGAGTTGTCTGTGGCCCGAGTGAAGAAATCGCCGCACTCATTATCCATGCCAGTTTTCAACGATACTGCCGCGGCCGCGGCCAGGCTGTTGGTAAAGTGATGGCCGCTGAAAATGTCGACGATGGCGTCGCAATCGGATACGACGTAGCCGTTGAACTTCCAAGCGCCACGCAACTGGTCCTGCAGCAGAAATCTGTTGGCGCAGGCGGGTTCGCCATTCACCCGGTTGTAGGCGCACATAATCGAGGCTGCCTTGCCTTCGGTGATGGCGGCGCGGAAGGCGGGGAGATAAGTGTCTTCTTCGTCATGCTTCGACACTCTGACATCGATCGAGTGGCGCGAGGGCTCCGGCCCGCTGTGTACGGCATAATGCTTGGGTGTAGCGATCACTCGATAATATTTCGGATCCTCGCCTTGCATTCCGGTAACGAAGGCGACTCCCATACGTCCAGTAAGAAACGGATCTTCGCCGTATGTTTCCTGACCACGTCCCCAGCGCGGATCCCGAAAAATATTAATGTTGGGCGACCAGAAGTCCAGGCCTTCCATGATGTCGCGGCGCCCGGCGCGGACGGCCTGGTTATGTTTAGCGCGCGCTTCCGTACTGATGACGATTGCCATGTCGTGGATTAAAGGAGAATCGAAAGTTGCGGCGAGCCCAACCGGTTCCGGGAAGACGGTGGCGGTTCCGGCGTTGGCGACTCCATGCAGAGCTTCACTCCACCAATCGTATCCGGGCACTTGCAGCCGAGGGATAGCGCGGGCTTGGTTCACGAGTTGAGAAGCCTTCTCTTCGAGCGTCATTCGCGACACCAGATCGTCCACCCGTTCACTCAGCGGCAACGACGGATTGAGGTAGGGCGCGACGCTTGCAGGCGGCGTAGTTTGCGCGACTAAACTGAGTACTGCTACAAAGATGAAGGCGGTGACGTGAGTAAAGGCGCGAGCACGACATTCAGGCATGAAGAAGGATCTCCTTGCGAAATAATTTTTTCGTAACATATTTCGGAACCCAGAGACTGTTCAAAGCCGGTACGAAGTATAGCACCGTCAACGTACACGGAATTGAACCTTGGCTTGCCGGCGCTGCGCGCACGTGCGCGGCGGACGATGCGCGAGCCACGGGAGCCAGCTGTTCGAGGGAGCGGATGATTGCGAAGCAGGCTAGAATGGAAGAGGAAGAAGAGGGATGAGCGCGGCCAGACACAAGAAAGATAGGCGCGGAATCCACCTGATTGCGGAGCTAGCGAATGTTTCGATCGGGACGGTAGACCGTGCCTTGCACGGGCGCGCCGGAATTAACGAATCCACCCGCCAGCGGATTTTGAAAATCGCTGAGCAGATTGCTTATACACCGAACCTGGCGGCGCGCTCTTTATCGGTTTCCAAAGCGAGCGCTCGCATCGGAGTATGCATCCCGCGAGAAATTCATTTTTTCTATGATCAACTCTGGGGCGGGGTACTCGATGAAGCGCGCAGTGTGGCGCAACATGGCATCCAGCTTGTATACCGGCCGGTCCAGACCTTAGGAGAGGCGGACACGGAGGCGTTCCAGGAACTGATGCGGGAGGGCGTGAATGGAATTGTTGTCACCGCGGGAAATCCGCAAGCTCTCGCTCCCCTGATCGATGAAGCCGAAGAAAAAGGAATCCCGGTGGTTTGCGTATCCACCGACGCTCCCGGGAGCCGTCGGTCGAGCATCGTGTGTGTAGAACCGTTGCTGAACGGACGGCTGGCGGGGGAACTGATGGGAAAGTTCGTGCCGCCGGGCTCTAAAGTGGCCGTGATTGCTGGGATGTTGAGCGCCGAAGATCATCGCCAGAAAACCGCGGGCTTCTCCGACGCGTTCCCGCGCCACTGTCCGGGAGGCGAGATCGTGAGCGTTGTGGAAGGGCACGAAGATGAAGACGAAAGTTTTCAGAAGACTTTTGATCTCCTTGGGCAGGTTCCGACTCTCGCCGGACTCTATGTGAATACGGTAAATTGCCTTCCTGTCTGCCGAGCCCTCGGCGCTCGCGGCCTCGCCGGAAGAACCAAGCTGATAACCACGGACCTTTTCGCAGAAATGTCTCCCTACTTCGAGAAAGGGACTATCACGGCTTCCATTTATCAACAGCCACACCGGCAGGGCCAGCTGGCGGTTCGGCTAATGGCAGACAATCTCACCGGGAGGGTGCCTTTCCCGCCCACCGTGCATCTTAGTCCCGGCGTTGTAATGTCATCCAACCTGCATCTTTTCCGAGAGATTCGGCTGGCGGGGGTGAAGTTCGATGACTCCGCCATCGGATCTCCGAATCGGGCGAGGGCTGTGCACAAGTTTCAGCCCCGCGACAAAACTGAAGTAGTCGGTTGACCCCCTCCAAAACAGACATTGTCCTGTAGGAAGCCCGTCGAAGGTCTGGACGGTTTCTGAAGGCAGGCGCCTGCCTCTCCGTGGCAGATTCAAGCTTTCGATATCAGGGATTTAAGATTTTTCTTGACAAACGCGGACGAAAGAAGATAAAAGCTGCTCCGTGCTCGTTAACGTTAACGTTATGAACTTTAGCGCCAGAGGGATGTGGACTATGAATTCTCGCCCGTCTCAATTCGCCAACAGCGTTGTTGTTGTTGCCGTGAAAGGCCGCAGCCGGAGTCTCGCAGTCCTTTTCGTCTTTCTGCTTGGCTTCTCATTCCACGCCTTCAGCCAGGAGGCAACGATTCTCGGGACCGTTACCGATCCCTCAGGTTCCGTGATGCAAAATGTGAAGATCAGGATTACCCACGTGGAAACGGGGGAAGTTCGGAGCGTTGTGACCAACGAGACGGGGCAATATGTCGCGGCCGATCTGCCCATCGGTCACTACGACATCAGCGCGCAAACGTCGGGGTTCAAGATGGCGGAGCACAAGGATGTGGTGCTGAGTGTTGCCGATCGTGCCCGCGTGGACTTTCAGATGCAACTTGGGTCAACCACTGAAACCGTCAGCGTAGAAGCGAGCGCCGTCAGGGTCCAAACCGACACAGGCGAGGTTAGCTCCGTAGTCACCGGCCAACAGATCTCGCAGCTGGCCACCAACGGGCGCAACGTATTCGCGCTCGAGGCGCTCACGCCTGGCGCTTCCAGCATACAATCCGATTTCCAGGTCCCCACTTCCGCCGGCGGTGACTTCAATGTCAGTTTTAACGGCCAGCGCGTCAGCCACAATCTGTGGTTGGTGGATGGTGGCGAGGCGGCGGATCGCGGCGGCGGCGGCGGCGCTGACGTTCTGCCCTCGGAGGACGCCATTGCCGAATTCCGCACCTTAACCTCAAACTACAGCGCGGAATACGGCCTGTCTTCGGCGGGCACGATCAGTATGGTTATCAAGTCGGGCACGAAACAGCTTCACGCCACCGCCTTCTATTTTGGGCGCAACGATGCCCTCGATGCCCGGAACTATTTCAACCCGGCCCCCAATCCGGTGGCTGAGTTGCGCTTCCACGACTTCGGTTTCAATGTCGGCGGGCCGGTGAGCTTTCATCCGTCCAAATCGACTCCAAAGACGTTCTTCTTCTATAACATGGAGTGGCGCCGCTTCATTCAGGGCGGCATTTTCAATGTGACAACACCTCTGGCCAGTATGTATCCGGACGCGAACGGCACCGGAACGGGTGTTGTGCTGCCCAGTACCCTCTCGAACGGCAACCCGCTGAACGTGGTGGTCCCGGCCAATATCGCAAATCTGGATACTGGTTGCTCCGGCGCAGTCCAAGCTTCTCTTGTACCCGGAAGCTCATTCCCCAACAACACCATTCCAGATTGCGCAGTCAACCCGAACGCTACCGCTCTGCTGTCGGCAGGAATCTTCCCAGCGCCGACCAATACTTCCACCTGGACGTTTATCGGAGGTAACAAGCAACCGACCACGGGCAAGGAAGAGCTTGCCCGCGTCGACCATCAGTTTAATGACAAGTTCTCCATCTTTGGCCACTGGATTTCCGACCAGGCCATACAAACCTACGGCACGACTCAGTGGAGTGGTGACAACGTGCCGACGGTTTTCAACACGTTCGGCAATCCATCGTACAGCGCGGTGATTCATGCCACGCATGCGATTCGCGCGAATCTACTCAACGAAATCGCCTTCAGTTACGACGGCAACCGCATCCACATTCTGCCGCAAGGTGTCTACCAGCAGCCGTCGGGGTTCACCGAGGGTGCGAACAAAATCTTCTCCGGGGAGAATGTTGACAACCGCATCCCGGACATCAATTTGTCCGGCAGCACGAATACTCACTACACCGTAAATTGGCTGCCTTGGAACAACACTGCCAATGATTACCAGGTCCGCGACGATCTGTCTTGGGTGCGGGGAGCGCATCAGCTCAAGTTCGGATTTAGCTGGGCGATCTACAAGAAGGCGCAGGATTATTTTGCCGAAACCCAGGGCGGCTTCACCTTTAACGGGTCAGCTACCAGTCCGGCGGGATGCACGAACGGGTCCGGAGTAACCTGCGGGCTGGATTATGCCGACTTTATCCTGGGCGACGCACAGGCTTATAACGAGAACGCCTACAAGGGTACAGGCCATTGGACCGCTATCTCCCCGGCCGCCTACATTCAGGACAACTGGCGCGCGACTCACCGGCTCACTCTGAATCTCGGCCTGCGGTGGGATGGAATTCCCCACACCTACGAAGCCAACTACAACCAGTCAAACTTCTATCCCAGCCAATACAACTCGGCCGACGCTCCGACCTGGGTACCGGGCACGAGCGATGGCCAGATTTGCGGGGGCACGCCGCTTCCCGCGGGCTGCGCAGCGGCTAGCCCGGGTTTGGGCACGAGCCCCATACCAGTGCTCTCAGCCTATCAGTTCTATCTGAATGGGATGGGCATCGGAGGCAAAAACGGAAACCCGAGAGGGCTTGCGGACAATGCATGGTGGAACTTCGGACCACGCATCGGTTTTGCATACGACGTAACCGGCAGTGGCAAGACCGTGATTCGCGGCGGCTTCGGCCTGATGTACGAGCGTATTCAGGGTAACGACATGTACAACGGCGCAACGAATCCGCCGTTTGGATACTCGTTGGGTACCAACAACGTTCTGTTCTCTGACCCTCACTTTACCTGGAGCGGGGGACAGATTACTGTTCCAATCGTGCCAGCCGGCGTCGTGGGGATTAACCAGAGCTATCCTGCGCCGCGGACCTCGTCATACAGCGCTGGGGTTCAACAAGCGGTTGGAAGCAAGGCTGTGTTCTCGGTGTCTTACGTCGGGACCCGGGACAGACACGAGAGCTACTGGCAGGAGCTCAATCTGCCACCTGTGGGGGATTTGGCCTGTCTGCAGGCTAAGGCTAATTGCACAGGCGCTCAGCCAGCCTTCAACGGGGATGTACCCTACCAAGGCTACAACTCCATCAAGCAGGCCTACGACGGTGCCAACTCACACTACAACTCACTGCAAACTGAACTGCGGGGGCGGATCACTCGCGATCTAACCCTGCAGGCGGCTTACACGTTGTCTCGTGCCATCGATCCCACAACGGGACAAAACAGTGGCAATAACGGTTGGGACCTGTCTTGGGTAACCAACCCCTACGTCGGTTGGAGGTACGATGTCGGGCCGTCGGTTCTCGACCGCACGAGCATCGCGTTCTTCAACTTCGTCTATGACATCCCGTCGCTCAGGAACAGTCCAAACCGCTTCTTGAAGACTGCAGTTGGTGGATGGCAACTTTCCGGCATCATCACTGCTCAGTCCGGGGCGCCAGAAAATCTCAGTATTAATGGGCAGAACGTTTCCAGCATCTTCCCGGGTGGAGATGTGAACAACCGTCCCGATCTTTCTGGGGCGCTTTCCTATCCCAAGACGCGAGTGGTCAGCAGCTCAGGAGCTGTGACCGGAATACAGTGGGTCAATCCTGCGGCATTTTCGGCGCCGGCGCCTGGGACTTGGGGGAACTTCGGATTCGACGGTGTACGGGGGCCCGGACGTGATAACTGGAACCTGTCGCTATTCAAGAACTTCGTCATCAACGAGGCTCGTGGCTCTTCATTTCAGTTCCGAGCCGAAAGCTTCAATACCTGGAATCACACCCAGTTCGGGGGATCCGGCCAGAACGGCGGGTTCAGCAACAACTTTGGCGCAGGCAACTTCGGCCAAGTGACGAGTGCCTTCGATCCGCGTGTGTTTCAGCTTGGCGCGAAGCTGATTTTCTAACGCCCTTCAGAAGGGCAAGTTCATGCCCCGCCCACGCAGCCATGGGCGGGGTGTGGCGCTGTATTACCATCATCTGCTTGTATCATCTTGTATCACCGGGATGCGCTTGTCTTTTCCCCTCCGGGCACTTCCGATACAGTGTCGGGAGATGACGAATCAGAAGTTCGCGTGGCAGGTTTGCGTGCGTCGTAGAATCTTCGGCATCCTTTTCTGTTCTATCTGGACAGCCCTCTTATGCGTCCATGCGAATGGGCAAACTGCGACCCCAGACGCTGCAATCGCATTCGAAAAGCAAGGACAATTAGCCGAAGCGGCAGAGGTGTGGCGTGCGGTCACAAGGAAGAATCCCAACGACGCCCCGGCCCTAGCCAGCCTGGGAGTAGTGCTTTCTCAAGAACAAAAATACGAGGAGGCGGCGTCCGCATACAAAAAGGCGTTGGCGCTGAATCCGAACCTTCCTGGCATTCGCCTGAATCTGGGTCTGGCAGAGTTCAAACAGGGACACTTCGATGCGGCGATTCCGCTCTTCCGCGCAGTTCTAACAGCCGATCCGAAGAATCAGCAGGCCTCGACGCTGCTAGGCCTTAGCTATTATGGGGCCAGGCGGTTTGCCGAAGCCGTGAAATGCCTTGAACCCGTGGCGAAATCCGACCCAGCAAACGCCGAACTGCACGAAGTGCTGGCCCAGAGCTGCTTGCGGGCGAAAAAGTACTCGTGTGCTCTGGACGAGTTCCGTCAGATACTGCAGCTGAGACCAGATTCGGCGCCGGCACACATGTTGACCGGAGAGGCGCTGGACGGTCTGCGGAGAGATCCCGAAGCCATCGCCGAGTTCCAGGAGGCGGTGAAAGTCTCACCCGAGGAGACCAACGTGCACTTCGGACTCGGCTATCTCTATTGGAAATCGCACCAATACGATGAAGCCGCGAGCGAGTTCCGCCGCCAATTAACGATCGATCCCCACCATGCACAGGCTCTGGCATACCTGGGAGACATCGAAATGAAAAGATCAAATCTTGAAGACGCCGTTTCTCTGCTCCGCAAAGCCATATCGACACAGGATAATGTTCGCCTGGCCTATGTGGACTTGGGGGCCATCTTCATGGAGCAGAAACAGTACGCCGAAGCCATCACCATGCTGCAGCGAGCTGTGAAACTCGACGGCGCGCAGCCTGACGCTCACTATCGATTGGCGCGCGTGTATCAGGCGATGGGTAACGCTGGTGACGCGCAGAAAGAGTTTGCCGCAGTGCGCGAGCTGCACCTAAAGGCTGACGAGCCGCTGGCTTCAAAACTCCCCGAGGCGCTTCCGCAACTGCATCCGTAGGGATTGTGGCGTTGCCCATGAAAACGTCAATTCTTCGAGCGCACGTTTCTCACGCCTGACGCTTGGGGGCAAAGCGAAAGCAATAAATAAGACCGATCGCCAACAGCAGTGCTCCCCACCACACATTCGCGTGCAGGTCGAAAAGCACAACCGCAGGATGAATCGGGGGACTTAGCAATTGATAGACTCCGGCCGCCAAAATCAGCGCGCCATCCACCGCTAGTGAAATTCCAATAAAAAACCAGATGGAGATCGACACTCTGTCTGTCACAAGCGCTCCCCGATGCTTCTATGTCGCTGTCCTGTCGCGAGAACCATGTTTACCAGAAAATAATGTTGAGCACGACGAAAACCACTGCTACGAGCGCTGCCCAGAAAAGCGGTTTCTGATATAGAGGCACGTCTCCTATGGCCGGAACTTCCGTCAGGCCGTAAACCAGGCCATTCAACTCAGCTTCCGGCACCGGCTTGGTCGCCAGGCTCACCACGACCGTCACCACAACGCAGGCAATAAATGACCAGAGGGCCTGATACATATCCTGGGCCAGCCCCTTAGCGTGCGGTGAAAGCGCCACATAACGCAGTGCCGCCGGGTCGAGCTTTACCCATGTCCACATGCTGATCGAGCACAGCGTTCCACTCAGCAATCCCCAAAATCCGCCGGCAGAGCTGGCCCGCTTCCAAAGCATCCCGAGCACGACCGTCCCAAAAAGTGGAGCGATAAAAAAACTGAACAACGCCTGCACGTAATCCATGATGCTGGCAAACTGCATCACCAGATAGGCAGTGCCCACGCTGATCAATACGCCGATTACCGTCGTCCAGCGGCCCATATTGACATAGTGATGATCCGTGCCCTGTTTATTAATAAGCGGGCGATAGATGTCATAAGTCCAGACGGTAGTGAAAGCGCTGACATTGCCCGCCATTCCGGACATGAATCCGGCGATCAACGCGGTGACTCCCAAGCCAAGCAGGCCCGGGCCGAAATAGCGCGCCATCATGAGGGGCAATACATCGTTATAGCTATGGGCCCCACTAACCGCAGCGACCGACTCCGGGACCAATTTTTCGGGCAACACGGCGAGACCGAGCAATCCAGGCAAAATCACAATGATTGGAACGAACATCTTGAAACCACCGCCTATGATCGGCGCCATCTCGGCGCTGCGAATGTCTTTCGCCGCCAGGATGCGCTGCACAACTAGGAAGTCCGTTGTCCAATATCCCATGGAGATGATTGCAGCCAGCCCGAAAACGATCCCCACCCAATTGATCCCCATGGGATTGTTGTTGAACGATCCGAGGCCCGCCCAGAGATGCACATACTGTTCGGAAGCGCGCTGCGCGATTTGCAATTTCAAATTCGACCAGCCGCCGGCTTCGTACAAACCGAGAATCGGGATCAGCAGCGCGCCCGCCCAGATCAAGAAGAATTGCAGCACTTCGTTGAAGATCGCTGAACGCAACCCGCCCAGCGTGACATAGATTGCGACCGTCAAAGACGAAGCCCAGATGCTGAAATTGATATCCCAGCCGAGCACGATCTGCATGACCTTGGCCATGGCAAACATGTTCACGCCGCTCATCAGCACGGTCATGAAAGCAAATGAAATTGCGGAAAGAGCCCGGCTGGATTCGCCGAAGCGAAGCTTCAGATAGCCCGGCACCGAGTGGGTCTTGGAAATGTAGTAGAACGGCATCATGACCAAGGCGAGAAACAGCATCGCCGGTATGGCGCCGATCCAATACCAGTGCGTGGCCAGAATGCCGTACTGGTAGGCCGATCCCGCCCACCCCATCAGTTCGAGTGCGCCCAGATTGGCGGAAAGAAAACTCAAGCCGGCGACCCACGCGGTCATCTCGCGGCCCGCCATAAAAAAATCTTCACCGGTGTTGGCGCGTCCTTTTAGGTACCACCCAATCGAGAGAACGAGAGCAAAGTAGAAAGCAATAATCACTACATCGACGGTTGAGAGATGAACTAGTTGGGTGGGAACGGCGATCATCGCCGTAAGAGGTGTCATTGCGGGCTAATCCCCATTCGCCCTCCTGAAAGGCTTGTGCTCTATCTCACTCCCAGCAGCAAATCCACCGTCAGTTGATCCAGACGCTCGTAGGGCAAACGCTTTTGCATAATTCCGTCTTTATCGAAAACATGATTCAACACCTGCGAAGCGCCCTCTCGAGAGTACTTGCCAATTTTCGGTGCGTTGCCGTTACTCGAAAGTTCAGCCAGGATGCCCTGGATCTCGCCATCATGATTCCAGCGGCACGCTTTCTCCTTGAGGATCAGATACGTCCGCATGCAGCCACGAGCGAAATCCTTTACGCCTTCGTAATCTTCGGTTCGATAAGCGTGCGCGTCGAAGTGACGCGGTCCCGGGTAGCCCACATCTTCCAGAAATTTCACCAGCCAAAATGCCGATTTAAGATTCGCCGAACCGAAACGAAGATCCTGGTCGTACCGTCCTGACATTTGATCGTTCAGATCGATGTGGAACAGCTTGCCTGCTTCCCATGCCTGCGCTACGGCGTGCATGAAATTGAGCCCCGCCATATGTTCATGCGCCATCTCCGGATTTACGCCAACCATCTCCGGATGATCGAGCGTGGGAATAAACCCGAGATAACTGCCGGTTGTGGACATGTAGATATCGGACCTGGGCTCGTTGGGCTTGGCCTCGAGCGCAAACTTCATTCCGTATCCGCGATCGATGTTGTATTGGCAAAGGTAGTTGACGGCTTCGCGCAGTCGCTTGACCGCTTCATCCGCCGGGCGGCAAGCATCGGTTTCAACGCCTTCACGTCCGCCCCACAAGACGAAAATTTTCGCGCCTAACTCGGCGCCAATGTCCATGGCGCGCATGGTTTTCTGAACCGCATAGGCTCGGACCTCCGGATCGTTTGCGGTGAATGCGCCATCGCGAAAAACGGGATGAAAGAACAGCGACACGGTGGCCATGGGCACGACCAGGCTGTTTTCCTCGCATGCCTTCTTGAATGACCGCACGATGGAGTCACGCTCGGACGGAGTTGCGTCGATCGGCACCAGGTCATTGTCGTGCAGATTGACGCCCCACGCGCCCACTTCCGCGAGCAGAGAAACAATATCGTTGGGCAACATTACCGGGCGCACAAAATCTCCAAACGGATCGCGTCCACGATTGCCGACGGTCCAAAGACCGAAGGAAAACTTATGCTCCGGTTTCGGTTGGTAGTCGCTGAGCCTTGTCATTCGTTCAATCTCCCACAATTTCCGACTGCTGTTATCAATTCAAGATCGCTTTCATGCCCGGATAGATGCGCCGGTATTTCGAATAAGCGCGGTTCATCACCAACGAATCCTCAACATTCGGAGCTGTAGTTGCGGCAACGCGCACCACCGCCGCGCACGCAGCATCAACGGTTGGCCATGCTTTGGCGCCGACTCCCGCCAGAATAGCAGCTCCGTAGGCCGCACCTTCTTCCACCGCAACCGTCTCGACCGCTCGGCCGTAGACGTCGGCCTGAATTTGACGCCACAGTGCAGATCTCGCCCCGCCGCCGCCGAGGCGAATCGTTTTCACAGGAACGTCGATTTGCTCGAAAATCGTGAAGGTATCGCGCAAGCTGAAGGCTACACCTTCCAAAATGGCGCGCACCAGGTGTGCGCGCGTGTGCGACGCAGTCAGGCCTACCAGCATCCCTCGCGCTGTGGCGTCCAGATACGGCGTTCGTTCGCCCATCAGGTAAGGCGCCCACAGGAGGCCATCGGAGCCGGCGGGAACCTTTGCGGCCAGAGCCGTGAGATCTTCGTAAGAATCGCTGTGGCCATTGATGACGCCAAACTGATCGCGGAACCAGCGCAGAGACAGGCCCGCAGCTTGCGTGACGCCCATAACCAACCAGCGATTCGCCAAGCCATGGCAAAAGGTGTGCACCCGCCCTTCGGGGTCGAGCGCGGGGAGATTCGTTGCGGCAAGAACCACTCCCGAGGTTCCGATGGTTGCACTGACCGCTCCTGGCGAGACAACGCCAATGCCGATTGCTCCGGCCGCCTGATCTCCGGCCCCCGCGACGACCGGCGTTCCGCTTCGCAATCCCGTCGCCGTCGCGCCAACTTCCGAGACTCTTCCGCAAATCTCGGGCGACTCGTACAAAGAGGGAAGGAGAGCGGAGTCCATCTGAACGAAATCCAAGATCTCATGCGACCAACGGCGATGTGCTACATCGAGCAAAAGGGTTCCCGAGGCGTCGGCCAAATCAGTCGCGCGCTCGCCCGTCAGCCGATAACGAACATAATCTTTGGGCAGCATGAGCGACCGAACACGACTCCAGTTCTCAGGTTCGTTCTCGCGAACCCACAGGCACTTGGTCAGGGTGAAATTGGTGAGGGCAGGATTGCACGTGAGCTGCCGCAAACGCTCGGCGCCGATTTTGGAAGTCAGTTCGTCCGCCTGCTTCTGAGTCCTCACGTCGCACCAGATCAGTGTGGGCCTCACGACCTGACCGTGCTCGTCTAGAAGAACGGCGCCATGCATTTGTCCCGAAAAACCGACGCAGGCGACCTGTTCCGCGCGAATGCTACCCTGGGTCAAGGCCTTTCTGGTTGCCAGTCCGCAGGCTCGCCACCAGTCGGTTGGATCCTGTTCCGCCCAGCCGATTTGCAGGGAGGCAAAGGGGCGATGCTCTTCCGCCGCAGAGGAAATTACCGCTCCGCTCTGGTCAATCACCAGCGCGCGCGTGCCTCCGGTACCTACGTCGATCCCAAGAAAGTACATCGCAACAGTCACTTACCGGCCAGAGCAGGGGCGGATTTCGGTTTTGGGGCCGCTGTTCCGTGTACGTTAACGACAAGGTATATTATCACGGTGATCGCACCCGAGGTAACAAAATATATACCCGTCACTCCGGCGGGAAAGGAAAAGGCATGAGAAGCCAATTTGCAAAGATGTGCGCATTCTTCATCTTCACCGCAAATGCGGTCTGCGCGGTCGGAGCCGAACAAGCAGCCGTCATTCTCGATCGCGGCAGCACCATCGCGCTCGAACCTTACGCCCAGAATATGATTCGCGTGACCCTCAGCACGATTCACGACTCGGCGGTCGCAGCTCCCGGCTACGGCTTCGTCGCGACTCCTTCGGCGCAAGGTTGGGTCCATGAATGGAACGACGAAGATGACATCTACCGATCCCCACGGTTGGTTGTCTCCGTGGCCGCAAACAAGCCGCGGCCTCGGTCGTCTACGCAGGCGGATATCTCTAAATATTTCCAGGGCGCAAATCCGCCGGCTCACATCACCATAAGCACTCCAAACGGCCAGACCCTTCTGCAAATGACGAATTGGTGGATGTCCGTTCCAAACTATAAAGATGACAACGCCGGCATTTTGCATAACAGGCGCCCATCCGATGCGCCCTTCTATCGTGTCGGTGCGACCTTCCGATCGCCCAACGACGAACACTACTACGGCCTGGGCCAGAATCAGGAAGGGTTTCTCGATCATCGCGGTCACACCGTGGAGTGCTGGCACAATTACCTGGCCACCGGCGGGCCCAGCATTTGTGTTCCGTTTGTCGTCACGAACCATGGATATGGAATGATCTGGGACAATCCCTCCAAAACGACAATTAAACCAGGATTCAACGAGCGAGTGGAATGGGAGTCCGAAGTTGGAGACCGCGTTTCGTTTTTCGTGATTGCCGGTCAAAACACGGACGAGATCTATTCCGGCTATCGCTTGCTTACGGGCGCGACCCCAATGCTCCCCAAGGCTGCCTATGGATACATTCAATGCAAGCAGCGCTATTCCAGCCAGGCTGAAGTGCTCGCGGTGGCGAAAGGATATCGCGATCGCCATCTTCCCGCCGACATGATCGTGGTGGATTGGTTCTATTTCTCAAAGATGGGTCAGATGGATTTTATTCCCGAATCGTGGCCGGATCCAGCGGCGATGAACCGGCAATTGCATGAAATGGATTTTCAATCCATGATCAGCGTGTGGCCGCGGTTCATCAAAGGCTCCCGCTACTATGATTTCCTGAGAGATAAGGGTTGGTTTGAGCACCTGGCCGACGGCACTCCGACCGACGGCCAGCCTTATGACTTGGCTGGCTCCGACATCGACACCACGAATCCGGACGCGGCCCGCTGGTATTGGGACACGATTCGCGACAACATCATCAGCAAGGGCTTCGACGCGATTTGGGCGGATGAAACCGAGCCCGATCTCCCGCCGGATGGCAGCTACTTCTATGCAGGACCCGGCACGCGTTACTTCAACATTTATCCTCTGCTGCATACCGCCGCGATTTACGACGGCTTCCGGCGCGATGTTAAACAGCGCGCGCTGATTCTCTCTCGCGACGCTTATCTCGGTTCTCAGCGGAACGGAACGATGGTGTGGTCTTCGGATATCTACCCGACCTGGGACACTTTAAAGCGGCAGATTCCAACCGGGCTCGACTTCACTGCCTCGGGGATGGCTTACTGGACCAACGACATCGGCGGATGGCAATACCTTCCCTCCGAACACAAGCCCGACCGTCCGCCTTTGCTCGACCCTTCCGACGCTCGCGACAATGTAGGCGGCTACGACGATTATCCCGAGCTCTACACCCGGTGGTTTGAGTACGCGACATTTCTTCCGATCTTCCGTACACACGGCAGCCGCAACTTCAACGAAGTCTGGTCGTATGGAAAGGCCGCCGAACCGATTCTGGAGAAGTACTTAAAGCTGCGTTATCAATTGATGCCTTATATTTACTCGCTCGGCTACAAAACCTACGAAAGCGGTGCGCCATTCATGCGCGCATTGTTCATGGACTTTCCGGATGATCCCAAGGTCGCCGATCTTGGCGATGAATACATGTTTGGCTCCTCATTTCTGGTCGCGCCAGTCACCGACCAAGGAGCTACGAGTCGGATGGTTTATCTTCCCGCGGGAGCGGAGTGGTACAACTACTGGACGAACGAACGGTTTCATGGTGGGCAGGAGATTCGGGTTGAAGCGCCAATTGAAACTTTGCCGCTTTTTGTCCGGGCGGGCTCGATTCTGCCGTTAGGCGAGCCGATTGAGAGCACGAAAGAGACTCAGAAAATTGCGAAAATCCGGATTTATACCGGCGCCGACGGCGATACCACGCTCTATCAAGACGACGGGGTGACGTATGCGTACGAAAAAGGCGAAACGAGCGTCACGCATCTGCATTGGGATGACTCAATGCAACGCCTCAAGCACACCGGAGCGCAGGCGTGGACACGGCCTGATTCCGTCATCATCGAATTGGTGAAGCCTTAAACGCGCTCCCTCGCGTCTTGATGGTGCCAAAGAAAGTAGCCGCGATCAGGCGGCACGGTGTGGAGCTTCCTTAGCTTCGCGAGACTCAACCGACATGCTGCGGGCAGGGAGTGCCTTCATGAACACGGGTCGATAAAAGCGCGAGCAGCAATCATGGCATCGCACCGGGCGAAGCAATAGCGCAATCGCCGCGACCTCCCAAAAGCTCTTGAATCTGGAAGCATGGATATGTGCCGAACAACGGCAGTAAGGACAAGCGTTGCGCCCGATTCGAGGCACGGCGTCACCCCCTTTGTACTTCCCAAAATCTAAACCCCGCTCAAAATTTGCCCTGCAGTCCGTGACAGACTGGCTGGAAATTCAGAAGTGAGCGCTCAACGAACTTTGCGCCGTACGGCATATTATCAAGTTTCTTTCGGCTCGACGAGCGCGACAGTGCAGCCGTTCGTTGACGTGCCTGCGCCCTGTCCGTAATATAAGTCGACCTGAAAACCATTCACTTCCGAATGATCGGCCAAACCATATCGCACTACCGCATCGTTGAGAAGTTGGGCGGCGGAGGCATGGGAGTGGTTTACAAGGCCGAAGACCTGAGTCTGCACCGGTTTGTCGCACTGAAGTTTCTGCCCGACGAGGTAGCCAAAGATTCCCAGGCATTGATCCGGTTTCAGCGAGAGGCGCAGGCATCCTCCGCGTTGAACCATCCCAACATCTGTACCATCTACGAAATCGGCCAGCACGAAACTCAATCCTTCATAGTCATGGAGTTTCTGGATGGGAGCACCCTAAAGCACAGGATTACCCATCGTCCGCTGGAAGTGGGACCGTTGCTGACGCTGGCCATCGAGATTGCCGACGCTCTTGAAACGGCTCACGCCAGGGGGATCATCCATCGCGACATTAAGCCTGCAAATATCTTCGTGACCGAGCGCAATCATGCGAAGATTCTCGATTTTGGACTGGCAAAAGTGATTGCGGAACGCGGCAAGTACGCGGGTGTGGGAGACCCTACGGCTGGGCCCACGGTCGGGGTCACCCCCGAGCAACTGACTTCGCCAGGCTCTGCACTCGGCACGGTAGCGTACATGAGCCCGGAACAATCGCTCGGCGAAGAGGTGGATGCCCGCACGGATGTATTCTCGTTCGGCGTGGTGCTATATGAGATGAGCACCGGCCAGCTTCCCTTCGAAGGCAATACCTCGGCAGCAATTTTCAACGCGATTCTTAACAAAACGCCAACCGCACCCCTCGTCTTAAACCCGAAGCTCCCCCCGGAACTGGAACGCATTGTCAACAAGGCGCTAGAAAAGGACCGCGATTTGCGCTACCAGAGCGCAGCCGAAGTGCGGTCCGATCTCAAGCGTCTGCAGCGCGACTGGCATCCGTCCTCACGGCAAATGGCCGTTGTCACGGAATCCGGCTCATCCGTAGCCGCCGCGAAGCCGCAGGACAGCTCCCAAGAAGTTGCTGCCGCTCCCGCCAGGCGAGCGCATATACCTCTGCTGCTCGGCGGGGTCTTAGTAGCGTTGGTAGCAGTTGCAATCGCCAGTTTCGTGGCGGGTCAGCGCAGTTCCACGGCGCCCGTGCCGACGTTTCGCGAACTGAGCTTCCGTCGCGGCTCCCTGCGGGTAGCCAGATTTGCACCAGACCCGCGATCAGCGGTTTACAGTGCTAGTTGGGAGGGTAATCCCGAATCCGTTTTTATCAGTTCTGCCAATTCGACCGAATCTCGCGATCTAGGCTTGCCGGAGACGGAGGTACTGGCGGTATCGCCAGCGGGACAGATGGCGGTGTTGCGCCAGTTTAGCGTCAGTCCCAATCATTTCACCCATCGCGGTACGCTCGCTCAGGTTTCCATCGGCGCAGATGCGCCCCGCGACCTGCTGGACAACGTGGAAGACGCGGATTGGGCTCCCGGGGGAGAGGCATTGGCTGCAGTTCACGTGGTGAATGCCCAAAGCCGCATCGAGTATCCGATTGGAAAGGTGTTGTATGAAACCGCCGGCTGGATCAGCCACCTGCATTTCTCCCCCAAAGGGGACCGTCTCGCATTTATCGACCATAACCTGCTGGGCGACGACGGCGGGACGATCAGCGTGGTTGACCTTAAAGGCAAGAAAACAGACTTGACCGAACGTTGGGCCAGCGCCTTTGGAGCCGCGTGGTCGCCTTCAGGGGACGAGATCTGGTTTACTGCCACCGCTACGGGCTTCAGTCGTTCCCTGCGCGGCGTCACCTTGTCCGGCAGGGTTCGGGAACTGCTTAGCGCTCCCGGGACGCTTACTCTGCATGACGTCGGTGCTGGCGGGCGAGCTTTGATTTCACGCGACGCCTTGCGCGCCGGGGCAATTGGGCTGGCGCCGGGGGAAAACAAGGAACGTGATCTAAGCTGGCAGGACTGGACCGTTCCCATCGATATCTCCGAAGACGGGAAGCTCATACTGTTCATTGAGGCAGGTGAAGCCGGCGGTGGCGAGTACGCCGTGTTTAGCCGCGATACAAATGGTACGTCTGCAGTACGTCTGGGGCAGGGCTCCGGAGAAGCGTTATCACCCGACGGTAAGTGGGCTCTCGTCCTGCGGCAGAATATGTCTCCGCCCGACTTCATACTTCTTCCGACTGGAGTGGGACAGCTGCAGCCGTTTCCAACCGGCAACGTGGTGCCCTCCGGGGGCCAGTTCTTCGGTGACTCCAAGCGGCTGCTGTTTGATGGTCACGAACCGGGACATCCCCAGCGCGTGTACCTTGCCACTATGGGTGGTGGTGCGCCCCGTGCCATCACTCCCGAAGGATTTACCTTAGGCACCCACGCCCACTCTGTTTCACCCGATGGGAAACAAGTCGCAACCCTTACCGGCAACGGCGTCGCGCTGGTTTCGGTCGATGGCGGCAATCCGCAACTTGTACCTGGCTCAGTACCCAACGACACGCCCTTGCGTTGGAGTAAGAATGGGGACGCGTTGCTGGTTGGACAGCGCGGCGAAACATCTTGTCCCGTTTGGCGTCTGGATCTCCGCACCGGCACGCGAACTCCATGGAAAACCGTCCGGCCGTTTGACTTGGCGGGAGTGGTTGGCGTTGCTTGTCCCCGAATCGCGGCGGATGAAGAGCATTACGTTTTTGGATATGTGCGCAACCTCTCCGATTTATTTCTTGTCGAGCACCTGAAATAGACGACGATCTGATCCGTTTCCAGGCGCTGAGCTATAGTCACCCGCCCCCGCCGAACAGTGATGCTCGCGCCGTGCGATGAAGAAAGTGGTCGGTCATGATCGCTAAGCCAATGCCAGATGCGGAGGCGAAGTATTGTGAGGCCGGAGTGACGATCGGTTGATCTAATGCTTCGAGGTGCGGCATGCAATTGAAACCCTTCCTACTGGACATGTGGCTCGCCGCTTACGAGCACGACATCGAATTCAATCTGGCCTCAAGCGAAGGACCACGCTGGACCCTGAATGAGATCCTCAGCCTCGCCAGCGAGGAGGAGCGGCAGCGCTTCCTGAATCACAAGCTGGCCTACAGCCGCCCAGAAGGAGCCGAGGGCTTACGCGCAGCCATTGCCGAGATGCAGGAGGTTAATGTCGACACTGTCCAGGTCGTAACTGGTGCCTCAGAGGCGCTGCTTATTCTGTTTTGGCTGGCCGCGGAAGCTGGAGCCAACGTTGTCCTGCCCCAACCAGGCTATCCGCCGTTTTCCGCCCTACCCGAATCGCTTGGGATTGAGACTCGCTACTACGCTGTCCGGAAAGAGAACGGCTTCCGTATCGATCTCGAGGAGATCAAGCAACTGGTGGATCGAAATACCAAATTGATTCTGATCAACAGTCCGCACAATCCTACTGGTGCAACGATCAGCGATGCGGAACTGGATAGCCTGCACGAGTTTGCAGCATCTCGTGAAATTCAACTTGTGAGCGATGAGGTATACCACCCCATCTATCATCCTATCGACGGCGGACAGGCGACAAGATCAGCTTCGCGTCTGCCGCATGCCACCGTCATCCATGATTTCTCGAAAGCTTTCCCTCTATCTGGAGTGCGGGTCGGTTGGATGATCGAGCACGATGCCAAGCGCCGAGCACTCTACTGGAATGCGCGCACCATTTTTTCAATTTCAAACAATACAGCCGGGGAAATGCTGGCGGAGATTGCAATGCGCCACCGCAACATCGTCCTCGGGAAAACGCAGGAAACGGCAACTCGGAATCTTCGGCAGCTTGCCGCCTTCATGTCGGAGCATCGCGAGACGATTGGCTGGATTCCTCCCCGTGGCGGAGTGACCGCTTTCCCCTGGCTAGTCAGTGGAGAGAACAGCCGCGCCTTTTGCCAAGCGGCTGCGGAACAGGGAATCCTGCTCGCCCCCGGGGATTGTTGGGATGAGCCTTCGCATTTTCGCCTTGGGTTCGCGGCGATGACCGACAAATTTCCCGACGCCCTGGACCGGCTGGGAGAATTTGTTAAAGGTTGGTCAGCCGTGGCGCTGAAAGATCCTCCGACGATATCCGTCCGTGGCTGATGTAATCGTCTGTCAGACCCGTCATCAGCAACATCGCAAATGTCGGTGAGGCCGGAGGCAACATCCACGGCTCGGTTTTTTCAATCACACACGATCCTTCAGGCGAGGCTCACCATGCGGATCTCATATCGCTGGATGTGCCTCCGGCGGCGGGAACGTAGCATTTCAAGGTGTAGTCCATCACCATGCGATCGGCGTTGAAGCGCCAGCCCAGAGTGCGGATGGTGCGTTTCATGCGTTTGATCCAGCCACGGGGCAGACCGTCGCGATCCCGCTGGTAATAGAGTGGAATCACTTCATCCCGAAGGGTTCGGTACAAATCCTCGCCGTCGCGCGTGTCATGGACGTTCATGTCGGAGTGAGTTCGGCCGGTTCCGATGGCGAATCCGTTCATGCCGTCATAGGCCTCGGCCCACCAGCCATCGAGAACGGAAAGGTTGAGGCCTCCATTCAAGACTACTTTTTGGCCACTTGTACCCGAGGCTTCGAGCGGACGCCGCGGGTTGTTCAGCCATACATCGACGCCCTGGACCAGGTAGCGCCCGACGTTAATGTCATAGTCTTCGACAAAGACGAATTTATCGCCGAAGCGCGTATTGCGCATCAGTTCAGCGATCTGCTGCAGAAGGCGTTTGCCGGGCTCGTCGAGAGGATGCGCCTTGCCGGCAAAGACAAACTGTACCGGGCGTTTGGGATCATTCACCATGGAGGCCAGGTTCTCGATGTCCCGCAGGATCAGGTTGGCGCGCTTGTAGGTGGCAAAGCGGCGGGCAAATCCGATGGTCAGCGCATCGGGAGTGAGGATTCTGCCGAGTCTCTGTAAAGTTTCCCGGGATTCGAGCCGGCGCTCAGCCTGTTCAACCGCGCGGCGGCGGACAAAGTCGAGAAGCTGCGATTTTAGGCTTAGGTGGGTCTCCCAGAGTTCGCCATCGTCCACATTCTCGATGCCTTCCCAGATGCGCGCCTCGCTGCTGTGCTGGTGCCAATTGGTGCCCAAATGGCGGTCGTAGAGGCGGAACATCTGCGGAGCGAGCCAGGACGGAACGTGAACTCCATTGGTGATGTGCCCGATGGGTACTTCGTCTTCCGGTTTGCCGGGACACAGGCCGGTCCACATGGCACGGGAGACTTCCCCGTGGAGCGCGGAAACAGCGTTGGCACGGCGCGAGAACCGGAGGCCAAGCACGGTCATGCAAAATGTTTCCTGTTGATTGCTCGGCTTTTCACGACCGAGGCCCATCAGACTCTCTGGCGAAAGGCCAAGCCCTTCGCGCAAGGGGCCAAGATGCTCTTCAATCAGGTCCGCTTCAAAGCGGTCGTGACCAGCGGGCACGGGCGTATGGGTGGTGAAGACCACTTCCCGCGACACTCGCGGAACGGCGCGATCAAATGCGATGCCTTCCTCCTGCATGCGGGAGTGGATGGCCTCCAGCACAGCGAATCCGCTGTGACCTTCATTCAGGTGAAGAACGCCGGGCGTGATGCCCATGGCTTTGAGCGCGCGGAAGCCTCCGACTCCCAGCAGCAATTCTTGCCGAATGCGAGTTCGCGCATCTCCACCGTAAAGGCGGGACGTCAGTTTTCGGTCGTCCGGAGTATTGCCTTCCACATCGGAATCGAGAAGAAGCAGGTCGCAGCGCCCCACTGCCACCCGCCATACTTTGGCATGAATCGAACCGTTGCGAGTCTCGATTTGAACGACGACGGGCCGGCCGTTCTTGCCGATTGCGGTCTCCAGAGGCAATTGATTGACGTCCGTCTCCAGGTATTCTTCCTGCTGCCACCCGTCGCGATCGAGGCGCTGGCGAAAGTATCCCTGACCGTAGAACAGTCCGATGCCGACGAGCGGGATGGCAAGATCGGAAGCGCTCTTAATGTGGTCTCCGGCAAGCACGCCGAGGCCGCCGGAATAAACCGGGAGCGACTCGTGAATTCCGAACTCTGCCGAGAAATAGGCTACGGGACGAGGCCGCAAAACTCCGGCGTGCCTGGTTCCCCAAGTGCGGTCGGCATGCAGATATTCCTGCAGCCGCCGATAAGCGTAGTTGATGCGGCTATGCAGCACGAGCTCGGCCGCACGACTCTCGAGCTTAGCCAGCGGAAGCTCCGCCAGCAGGGAAATGGGATTCTGATTGAGTTGCCGCCAGCGGACTGGGTCGAGATCGCGAAACAGGCTCACGGCATCGTGATCCCAACTCCACCACAGGTTGCGAGCGACTGACCAAAGCCGCTCCTGCGCGGGGGCAATGAATCGATCGAGCGTGCGCGCCTCGCTCACGACCGGGGCAACCTGGGCTGCCGCCTCAGTCAGCATTTGGATCTCGTCTTCGCTGAAAAGCCGAGGCTCCATGGTTTGCACGACCAGAACCCCTTGCAGAACCCCCCGGTCGATGAGTGGAATGCCGAGGAAGGACTGGTACTCGTCTTCGCCAGCTTCTGGAAAGTACTTGAAACGTGGGTGAGTTTGCGCTTGCTCGACGGCTACCGGACGCACTTGTTCCGCTACCAATCCGGCGAGTCCTTCGTGGATTGCCATGCGCAGCTGGCCGATACACTCTCGCCGCAGGCCGACCGTCGCGGCCAATACCAGGTTGGCTCGGTCAGGCTCCAGTAGATAAGCCGAACAAACGTCGGTATCAAATCTCTTGGCGATCAATGCCACGACGTTCATCAGGGTCTCGGCGGGCTGGCCCTCTTCCGCAGCAAGGTTGGAAATCTCCTCAAGAGTGAGGACGTCTGGTGCCTCGTGCGCACGAACAGTCAGGTCCAATCCTTGAACTTCCTGGCGATTTTCTTCCAAATTCAGGCTCTCTGGTTCCATACGTGGATTCGCACCCTGCGCGCAGGGCAATCTTTCACATTCTGTTGGAACAAGCGGTTAAGTTTTTCCCCCAGCCCAGCGTGGAACCGTTCCGTAGCGTCTTCATTATCTCAGATCGCATGCTCACAGTTATTCGTGAAGGGTAACAACGGTAACCTCAGCCTGGGCCTGGACGTGACGTCATCCTCCGAGCTTACTTTATGGGTGAGCGCAGATCGCGTCCAATCGAAATTACTGATGGGGGATATTATCGCCGGCGGGCGGCAGATCCACACCGGCCACTCTTCCTAACGGAATTGATACCCTGGCTTAAGCTCACAGCGATAATTTTTGGACAGATCGCGATCGACTAACATTTGACAGTTCGCCCAGCGGAGGAAAAGGTCGGGGCCCAGAGGGAAAACGATGGGATCGCCGGCGACTTCGGCTTCAATGCTCGGGCCTTCCGCGGAGGCGGGCAAGCTGAAGTTCAACGTGCGGCCGAAAATTACCGGATAAGTCTCCCGCACCATGTCGCTGGTCATGGGATGAACTACTTCAGCTTCAATCAGGAACGTAACCGTATCTGACCAGTTGAGAGCCGAAACATTGAAGCGACGCCGATCTTCTGAAAAGTTTTGCTGCACAATTTTGGTGAACGGGCACGGCCCGGCGATGCAGGAAACTCTGGCATTGCGAAACTCGTTTCCCTCGCCGGCGTCTAGAGACAAAGAGCCGACCGTACCTTTCCACTTGCCACCGGGGCCGCACGGAGGACGCTTGTTACAGGGCGTGTTGCCGGCGTTGACGACCTGAAAGGTTTTCACGGCGCTGCCGATATTGGCCTCGGTCGTCGCTTTGACGGAATATCGTATTCGCGTATTCGAGATTGGGGATCCGGAGCGAGGCTCGGGGCTCTGTTCTTCACGCGTGGGAACCATGCGGACGACATAAATTTTGTCGCCAATGAAATCGTTCACATTCAACGGTTGATAATCAGGGTGGCGAAACTTGAGGAGGACCTGTTGGCGCCGCCTCAGGCCTTTAGGCAGAGTCAAAGTGAAAAAGCCCATTGAATCGGACTTGGAATTGCCGCTTCCCAAAGCATTGATGGCGGTGATCTGGACATCGGCGAGTGGCAATTGCCGGTTCGGATCGCGATCCTCGCGTAAGACTGCACCTCGCAGCGTCACGGGTTGACGGCGCTTCAGGTAAGCAAATGCCGATATGGCGGCCAACAGGGCAATGCTCACTAAGGTCCAGGTTGCGATCTTGCCTCTAGTCATTGCGACCCCTTATGTTTAACATTCTAGGACGCATTTTGGGGATGGCAAGTTTGCCGGTTTTTTCCCCAGAGATCATCGGCAGTCTGTGCGGCATGTGAGGCATCTAAGTCTAGTTGATGCGCATGAAAGATAAGAGCTCTTTCAAAAGCCGGCTCACGCGGAGAGATCTGCTTTTTCAAATGGGCGGACTAGGCCTGTGCGGGGTGGTGGGTCACGGATTTCCACTGATGGTCCGAGCGCAGCAACCGGCAACTCAGCAGCCGACTGCCGGTCTGAGCGTTATCTCGGCCGACGATGACGCCTTCCTGGATGACTTGGAGAAGCGCAATTTTCAATACTTCTGGGATCAGGCGGGCTCGCAGACTGGGCTGGTGAGAGATCGATGCAATGTTTCGAAAGACGACAATTCCGGGGTGGCCAGCATTGCAGCAACAGGCTTCGGGTTGACTGCTCTGTGCATCGGCCAGCGGCGCGGATTCATTTCTCTTTCCGAGGCTCGGGACCGGGTTGAGACCACCCTGCGCTTTCTGTGGAAGAAGATGCCCACACACCGCGGTTTTTTCTACCACTTTGCTGACATTAATACCGGCGAGCGAGTGTGGGATTCTGAAGTGTCGTCCGTTGATACTTCGATCCTTCTTTGCGGGCTGCTCACCTGCCGGGGGCACTTCGAGGAACATTCGGAAATCAGTCTGCTGGCTTACCAGATTTTCAACCGAGTGGATTGGAGTTGGCTTTCCGAAGACACCTCTCTATTGCCGCATGGCTGGACTCCGGAATTTGGATTTCTCCCCTATCGCTGGGACTACTACAGCGAGATGATGATGATTTATCTGCTGGGACTGGGATCGCTTCCACATCCGTTACCGGAGGAGGCGTGGAATGCATGGAAGAGGACAAAGTTTGAGTACGACGGCGTTCGCTACATCGGTTCGTTTGCGCCTTTGTTTGTGCATCAATACTCGCAAGCCTGGTTTGATTTCCGCGGCAAGCGCGACCAGTACGCCGATTATTTCGAAAACTCGATTTTCGCGACTGACGCTCACCGGCGTTTCTGCCTGGAACTCGGCAAACAATTTCCCGATTACAGCGATGACCTGTGGGGCATTTCGGCGTCGGATTCGCAGAAAGGCTATGTGATTTGGGGCGGTCCACCGATGATGGGTCCGATTGATGGAACGGTCGTGCCCAGCGCGTCCGCAGGATCCTTGCCATTTATGACGCAGCCGGTGATGCGTGTGCTGAGAAATATAAAAACTCGCTACCCGCAAGCGTGGAGCAGGTATGGGTTTGTCAATGCGTTCAATCCGCTGAAGAATTGGTACGATACCGACACGATCGGCATTGATGCAGGAATTACGATGTTGATGGCGGAGAATGTCCGGACTGGTTTTGTTTGGAAGACCTTCATGAAGAATCAAGAAGCGCAGCGCGGCATGGATCGCGCCGGCTTCAAGAAATACCAGCCTTAGGATGGAAACGGATGCCGCTACGGCGAGCCAGGCGCCGTAGCTAGCTTACTTGAGTTCAATTACGGCCAGCCCGTGACTGGGTAGGGTCAATGTAAGCTGGCCATTCTCTACGCGACCCGCTTCCGGCGCAGGAAGCTCCGCCGCCTGTTGCAGCTCGTGAATCTGTTTCTGGGTGGGATAAGTGGGGCTGCCCATTTTCTCGTAGGCAGAATGAACATCTCCGTGGTTGATGTCGACTCTTGAGATTAAGATGTGCTTCGCCTTCGTATCCTTGAGCTTCAAGGTGATTTGCTTCGAAGAACCGGACTCTCCCGGCGGAGCGTAATTCCATACAGCCAATACCAACGTTCCGTCTTTTCTACGAGTGAGGAGAGCGGAATCAGAATCGAGTTGTATCCGTTCCTCGCCCAGCTTGTGCAGGATCTTGAAGACGTTGAAGGCAGGCTTGGGGATATCGTCTTCGGCCATAAGCCCGTAACCACCATAGAACGGCGTTTTCACCACACCTTGTTCTTCGAAAACATCGGAGAAGCTCCAGTAAGACATTGAGTCGACCAAACCATCGCACTGGCGGATGGTATCGGCGAGCCATGGGCCCATATAGGTCGCGTCGGTGACATCAGGTTCGTTCTTGTAACTGGCATTGAACTCGCTCCAGATGAGGGGCAAGTTGGGCATGGGCGATGACTTTATCTGCCCATGCACTTTATCCACCGCGCGGCACACCATCCGATCCCGAGGAATGTTTTCTTGCGTGCCGAAAACATCTTGCGCCAGGTCGTTAGCGTAGACGTGGCTTGAAACATAATCGACCGAGATTTGTTTGTCAGCGCAGTGCCGGATGAAGGCGTCAGCCCATGCGGCCTGCGCAGTAGCCGGTCCGCCGACGCGCAGTCTTGGGCTTACCTTCTTGAGTGCGAGAGCGGTGTGGTCGTAAAGTTCCCAGTAGGTTTCCTGCCTGGGCTGTCCTGCCCAAAAATCAAGGTTGGGCTCATTCCACACTTCGAAATACCATTGCGCTACCTCATCCGCACCATAGCGCTCGATTAGATGTTGAGCGAACGCGGCGACGAGGCCATCCCAACGGGCCCAATCCTTCGGAGGGGAAACATTCGGGTGGTACCAAAAGGGATGAAGAGTATGGCTGGCAGCCAATTGATTGGGCATGAAACTGATTTCCACGAACGGACGCACTCCGGCGGCGAGCAATCCGTCGTAGATTTGATCGATATAAGAGAAGTTATAAACCGGATGCCCTTGGCCGTCTTCCGCATAGATGCCGACTTCGTCATCAAAAATGGCATGAAAGCGTATGTAGTGGAAGTCCGTGATCTGCTTAACCGCGCGCAGGTCGTTGCGATAGTTTTCACGCAGGCTCAGGATGGCGCGTCCTGAGCCAAACATCTGCTCCCAGAAGTGAGGAAGGGGATGCGAAGCCGCCTTCGCATCGACGACGATTATTTCTGGTTTGGTATCTGACTGAGCATGGAGCGAGGCGGCACTCGCCGAAAATGCCAAGAGCAGGGCGAACCCAAGGTTGTGCAAACGTCGCATTACAGTGATTCCTTCGCACAGAGGAGTTTCATGCCACTTTGGCGTGTGATCCGTTCGAACTCATGCGTGCAGCCGGTTTCTCCTGAAGCAACAGTTCCGTTGCCTGTACTCGTGGGTTGCTGTGAAACCAGCGCTGAACGATTTCATCGTCAAGAAAATTCGCGATGGCGAGCAGGCTCATACCCTGGTGATGAGCCATCCAACAACGGACTACTTCCGGAGCACGCGACTTGGCGCGACTAAAATCCAGAGCTTCGTAAAATCCGTAGGCGCCGAGCCAGCCTTTGCGTTGCATCTTCCGCAGGTTGCGAGTAGCCGTGACAGGATCGATATCAAGCGCGAGGAAAGTGGAATACGGAGAGATCACGGGAGTGTCCTGCTCGGGCTTGAAAATCGCCAACTCCGGGACGCCATAAGCGAAGTAGTGGTAGTTGCCGGCATCATCCAATCTGCCGGACGCCGATTCGGAGATGCCCCAGCACAGAGCGCCTTTGGAAGCTGCGTAGGTTTGTTGGACACGAACCGCCGTTTCCGCCGCGTGCTGCAGCAGAGTATTGGGATATAAATGCATCCAGAGCGTCGGCATCAGGTATTCGAACATCGTCCCGGTCCAGGAGAGCAAACCCGTCATTCCCTGTTCCTGCATGAGCGGACGGCTCAGTTCGAACCAGCTTTCCTGCGGGATATCGTCCTTGGCGATGGCGATGAAGTAGGCGATGCGAGCTTCACTGGCCAGCAGGTCATAACAAGCGGGATGGTTCTGCTGTTTATCCATTTCAAAGGCGACGGAGAACAGGCCGCGGCCACGGTTGAGGAGAAATCCGAAATCCATTTCGTCCGCCAGGGCGAACGACTGGTCGGCAACCTTGTAGAGATCTTCGATCAGACGTATGGCTCGAGCCCGTGCATCGGGCAGCAGTTCGAGCAGTTCGCGACAGAGCCTCGCCCTGTCATCCGAGGGCTTGGCGTCCAGCTTCTCGCGCAGTCGAACGAAAAGATCCTCGATAAAGTGCGGGAGATGCTCCAGCGGTGGACCTGATCTGAAGGCGTTGGGATGAACCGTCAAATCATTTCTTAGGTTGGCATATTCCGGCAGCAGCCAGGGTGAGTAAAGCTGCACGGTGCGACAGATCTGGCGAATCCGATCTTCGGTTTGTTGCCGAAACCATCGGCTATCGGCTTCATTTGAAATGGGAGACGGCTGGTGGATGTCTTTAAGAACCGAGTCAGGAATGTCGAGAACGTACTGCAACCAATCTCGTTGGCGCAGGGATTTTTCGATCGCATCACAATTCCGGGAGGGAATCGGGCCCAGGTCGGAAAGCAGGGAAAAATGATCGAAGAGGCCATCGGCTAATCCACGAGGGAACAGAGGCCGGTTTAGGAGATCTAAAGTTCCCTGTTGCAGAGTCCAAAGGGAGGCCGCGAGATTGCCGCTGTCGACACTGGAAACGATGGCGGGAGTAAACGCCGTCAAAGTTTGTGTGTCATACCAATTGAGGAGATGGCCTCGGTGTTTTTTCAACCGCGAGACGGTTTCCAGAGTGCGCAAAGTCTGCTGAGAGAATTCCGGCACCGTGAGATAGCCGAAATGGCACGCTACCTGGCGTGCGTTGAGAAGCAGGCCAAGATTCGTAGGCGAAACACGAGGTGCAACTTTTGTGCTCTCTTCCTGAACATTATCGGGAATCAGCCAGTGATGCTCTTCCGTGCTGAACTCGGCAAAATACCGCCAGGTGCGGAGCGCCGATACACGAAGCAAGCGTCGGTCACGCTCTGACGCTTGTTGGCGTGGAGCGCCCGGGGGACGGTTCAGCCACACCGAGACCGGTTGGCTGCAGGCCCACAGCAGAAGAATCGGCAGCGAGGCTAGCAGAGAGCCAGGACGTACCAGCGAAATCAAGAGAAATAACCCCAACGCAAGAACAGGAGTCCAGTTGAGGTAGGTGTCGAGCGTGGTCCGTTTATCGCCCGCGAGTTCAGCCTGGGCGGCGGTTTCCCACTGCAGCAACCTTTGCCGCGTGATCAATCGACGGACCATGGTTCTCACCACGGCATCCATGGACAAAAGCGCCTGGTGCGCGAGGAATGTAATCGTCAACACGTTGGCAATACTAGCGTTGAGAAACGCGTCCAATGCATCGCGGGCGATGGATTGTTTCCCCGATATCGTGGCATGCCCTAGATCGACCGCCAGCTGGCAGAGCGCGGGAACGAAAAGAATGGCAACGGTCGCGAGAGTCCAAGCGGCCGGCCCCCCGGGCAGGGCCAACCATCCCAGCAAGAACAGAACGAAGATGGCAGGTTCCACCAGACTACGCCGCAGGTTATCGAGAATCTTCCATCTCGACACTACAGAAAGAGGATTGGGAACCCGCTGACCGGATTCCTCCGGAACCAACGGAAGGAGCCATCCCGCGATTTGCCAGTCGCCCCGCATCCAGCGATGCTTGCGCCGGTTATGAGCGCTATAGTGAGAAGGATAATCTTCGATTACTTCGATATCGCTGACCAGGCCGGCGCGAGCATAGGCACCTTCGACCAGGTCGTGACTTAGTAAAGCATTGCGTGGGAAGCGGCGATCGAGGACGCGGTGCAGCGTCTCGACTTCGTAAATCCCTTTGCCGACAAAAATGCCTTCGCCGTAAAGGTCCTGATAAACATCGGAGGTAGCGTGAGTGTAGATGTCGAACCCGGTCTGTCCTGAATAAATGCTGGCCAGCCTGGACCGCGCCGAACTCTGAACGCTTACGCCGACTCGGGGCTGCAGAATGCCGTAACCGGCGACCACGATTCCTTTCTCCGGATCGATAATTGCCTGATTTAAAGGATGCGCCAAGGTTCCCGCCATGCGACTGGCCGCCCCTCGCGGCAACTCAGTATCGGAATCAAGGGTGATGACGAAACGAACGCTTGAGAGTAGTGAGAGATCACCAACCTTAACCGGGAAGCTGTCAAACCTACCGCGCAGAAGATTATTCAGGTCCATCAGCTTGCCGCGCTTGCGTTCCCAACCCATCCAGAGCCGTTCGCGCGGATTGTAGACAAGGTGGCGATGGAACAAGAAGAACGAACCCATCCCCAGGGGAGCATATTTGTCGTTGAGTCTGCGGATGAGACTCGAAGCTAAGTCAACCAGAACGTTATCTTGCCTCGGTTCTGCCGGAGAATCGGGAAGGTCCGAGAGCAACGCAAAATGAATGTTGGGATCCTGATTGCCCAGATAGCGAACTTCAAGATCGTCCACCAGTTTGCGGACCTGCTTCTCATTCATAAGCACGGTCGGAATCGCCACCATGGTTATGCAGTCGCTGGGGATACCGTCCGAAAAATCGAGCTTGGGCAGAGTCTGAGCCGGTAGCAGCAGAGTGGCCAAATAGTTCATGATCTGGACCGCACTCTGTGAGGCGGGTATGAGCACAGCTAGAATCGCGAGCAAAACCAAACCCAGAGAAGTGCTGGGCGGAGTCAGTTGAAGTACGACAGCCGTCACGATTGCGAACGTGAGAGCAGCTATGCCGGGTAGATAAAACTCATCGGGATGGTGAAGCAGAAAGGTACGCAAGCGCTGGGTAATCGAAGGATGGAAGCCGACTCTCTGTTTTAGAACAGCTGCGCCTTCCGCCAGAAGATACGATCCAATGTGCGAATCGCGCAAGGTTACACGCGGATTCTCACGCCGATGCGTCTGCGCTTCTCGAGCCAGGGCGAGTGCTTCGCTGGCAATCCTCGTCTCGTCCGAATAGTCGCAGCGGTCGGCGATCCTGACCAATTGCTTTCGGTAGAGCTCACGGGTTTCATAGTCCATTCGTGCATAAGCTCCTGCCGGGTCTTGCCGAAGAATTTGATCGAAAAGGATCAAGGGCTCAATGACTAGCTTCCATGAAGTCTGCTTGATTTCCTGGAGGCTACGGACAAGGTCCTGGATGCCGTACGATCGCGAGGGGTCTTCAAGTAGCCGGCGTCCACGCTCCGCGATGTGCTCCAGCAGCACCACCTTCATGACGGGAATCAGCATCCACAGTTCTGCAAGCTTAAGAACTGTTACCTGCTGGAAGGCCTGGATATAAGAAGTGAAGCTGCTTTCGCTGAACTGGAAAGCGCTGGCGGCGAGAAGACCCTCCGCCAACGCGGCTACTCTTGGCAGGATGGTGCCATCGGGAGTGCGGACCTGAGGAAGCTTGTATGTGGCGCCGAAAGTTGCGCAAGTTTCCTGCAGTTCGCCGCTGACCAGATACATATTCTCCTGCAGGCGTCGAAAATCATCCGAAACAGCAGCCTTGGCGCGAGCTTCCAGGGAGATGAACAGCGGTTTGTACGCGCGATTGAGTGCCTCGCAGCGATCGCGGAAATGTTGCGATTCTTGTTGTCCCGGTATCCATGCCAGTGATCGAGCGAGCTCAGCGGCGCTCGAAGATAACGTATCGAGGTCAGGTCCCATATCCAGAAGTGTGCGCAGGCCTTTCGGTTCCGACTTCACGAGTTCCAGATGACCGCTTTGTGGTGTCATTCTGTACGTCTCCTAGCGATAGCTCGAGGCCTGCATCTCGAACATTTCCGCATAACGACCACCCATGCTGGCCAGTTGGTCGTGGGTTCCTTCCTCGGCAATCTTGCCGTTTTCCAGAACTAGGATGCGGTCTGCAGAACGCACGGTTGAGAAGCGGTGCGAAATAAAAAGCGCCATCTTTCCAGCCGTGAGTTCGGCAAAGCGGTGAAAGACTTCAAACTCGCTACGCGCATCGAGCGCGGCAGTGGGTTCATCCAGAATGAGGAGTTGAGCGTCGCGCAGATAAGCACGTGCCAGCGCCACTTTCTGCCACTCGCCACCCGAAAGATCTACTCCTTGCTCGAATCGACGCCCCAGCATCTGGTTGTAACCTCCGGGCAATCGTTCGATCGTCTGATCCGCCATGCTTTTCTCGGCAGCGCTCTTCACCAGCGCGAGATTATCGATTTCCTCGATTCGGCCGATGGCTATGTTGTCCCGAGCGGTCATCTCATAGCGCATGAAATCCTGAAAAATGACGCCGATCTCGCGATGAAGATCATCGAGATCATACTCGCGAAGGTCCACGCCATCCAGCAGGATTTGGCCTTCTGTCGGGTCATAAAGGCGGGTGATTAATTTGACGATGGTCGTTTTGCCCTGGCCATTTTCGCCAATCAGAGCCAGCCGTTCGTTGGTATGCAACTGAAAATTAATTCGATCAAGCACTTGGCGGGAATTTCCCGGATAAGAGAAGGAAACATTTCTGAATTCGACCCCGCGCACAATCGGCCGGGGCACGGGCAGGGCATTGGGCTTGGATTGGATCGTCGGCTTCATTTCAAAGAAAGCCAGCAGATCGGTGAGGAACAACGCCTGGTCGCCGATGCCGGCGAAGGTAGAGAAAATCTGCTCGATATTGCTGCTGGCCTGCTGAATGGCTCCGGCCAGAAAGGTTAACGAGCCGATGGTAAGCTCCCCGGCGAGGGTACGCCAGATCACGAAAACGTATGCGGAATAGTAGCCAGCCGTGCCGACCATCGAGAGCATCGCGCCGGCAATCAGCTTCCGTCGCGAGAGTGTTACGTTCTCATCGTAGATCTCATCCGATATGCGGGTAAATCGCTCGCGCAGGAAGTCCTTTAATCCAAAGAGCTTCAGCTCTTTCGCAGCTTCTTTGCTGCCACCAAGAATTCGCAGATAATCCAGTTGCCGCCGCCTCGGTGTCTGCCGGAAATTCTTGGCGTATCCCAGGAAGGCGAAATGGCTCTCGCCAAGGAACGCGGGAACCACGCCGGCGATCAAGAGAAGCATCAGCCACGGGGAGAACAGCATGATCGAGATTGAGAGAGTTATTGTGGTGATAGCCTGTTGCACCAGCCGTCCAATCTGCTGGATCATCACCAGACGATCGGTTGCCTGCACGCGGGCCCGCTCGAGACGGTCATAGAAGACCGGATCTTCATAGGCGATCAGATCCAGGCTGGCCGCATGACTCATGACCCGAATGCTGACGTAGCGCGTGTATTTATCGCCCAGCAGAGAATCTGAATAGTCGATCGTGCGGAGAAGAATACTGTTCAGGACGGCCAGAGAAAACTCGGCGACGACCAACCACCAAAACCCGGATCTTATCGGCTGGTGAGCGTGGACGGCATTATTGATGTTGTCAATAATGAGCTTCGTAATCCACAGAAGCCCGACCGGCATGAGGGATGCGCATACCCGCGAGAGCAGTCCAAACACCACGACGCCGTGGCCGGAGTCCCAAACGATCTTCAGGACCGCTGGAACATTGCGGAGCGCGGTGATGCGTTCCTGCCAGCCGCCCCAAAAGTTTTGCCGTTCCGTCATGCTGGTTTCTACCGTCTCTCAGCGGTTTCTGTTGCCGGACGGACGAAGCCCCGAAAAGAGTGTCTAGGAGTATGACAGTCCAGCCCTTACGAATGCAACGGCCCCACAGAAGATGCCGAAAGCGGGTTCGGGGTTTGTCCCGGTCAATTCGGGCTGCTACGATTAGCGGATGAACCGTCATCGTGAGGCCGCTGCTCTCCGCCAACCTCTCGGAAACCACTATCAACCAAATGGAATGCAGACTGCGCGGGACGCAACCCATCATCCAACCGCCACCCTGGCTCTGCTGCTCCTTCTCTTAGGACTGACCAATCAAAGTCTGGCGCAAGCCGTGCCGCCAGCCGGCAAAGCTGGAGGTCAGAAGGATAGCTCCGTCGCTCGCGGAGAATACATCGTCGATAACATCGCGGTCTGCAGCCAGTGTCACACGCCCCGCGACAGTAATGGCCGCCCCGATCGGTCGCATTGGCTGGAAGGCGCGGCAGTGTGGCTGAAATCGGCGGAGCCGGTGGAGAATTGGCCGCTTCAGGCGCCGCGCATCGCCGGAGCCCTGCCCGGAACCGACGCGGAGATGGTCAAGCTCCTGACCACAGGAATCTGGAAAACGGGAACGTACTTACGGCCTCCGATGCCTCAATTTCGTATGAAGTCCGAGGATGCTGAGGCGGTTGTTGCCTACCTGAAGTCGGTGACGCCGGGGCCAAAGTAAGAGTTACGGGGCTCACCGTAACTGACAAGAACCCAGGTGCCTCAGGGTGCTTTTCGTTCGCGTGGAAGATTTTCTTCTTGCTCGGCATGTATCTGAATGGGCGCGGCCTGGGCGAAAGTGAAGTCACGATTCAGCTGAAGCCGATACGTCGCGCGCGGGATGGAAGAGCTTGGCTTCATGATTGGAAGAACCAGACCACAGACCAAGGCGGCAATGTGGGTCGTTGCAAACTACTCTCACGAACTTCTTCGCTGGCATAGATGATCTGCGAATCCGGCTGAGCGACTCCAGTGAGTGGATCGGCGTGCAGATTAGCGAGCAGCGTTAGTTCTGCGTGGTCCGCAAATATCCACTTGGCTGTCAGACCTCGATCTCCATGAGCTTCGTAACTTGCGCTTATGTGGCATGCAGCTAAGAGATGGGGGACAATGTGGCGAGACCGCAACGACAGCAGTTTGCGGTATAGGTCCAACCATTCCTGATGCTCCGATTGAGCGATAACATCCCAGTCGAGGCGGGAAGCCTCAAACGTTCTGACGTCGTTGGGATCAGGGATGCCCGCAAGCGAGGCCGGGTCGCTAAACCTGGCGAAACGAGCGAACTCGTTTCGTCGGCCAGCCGTGACCGCGGCCGCCAGATCTTTCTCGAAGTCGCAGAAAAACAGAAAGGGCGTTCGTGCTCCAAATTCTTCCCCCATAAAGAGGAGTGGCGGCTGCGGGCTCAGAAGAAGGATCGCAGTTGCCGCACGAACGGCGAGCGGATCAGCGATGGTGAGAATTCTCTCCCCGAGCGCTCGGTTCCCAACCTGATCGTGATTTTGAAGGAATGAGACGAACGCGGTCGGCGGCAAGCCTTCTGTAGATTCACCACGCTTCTCCCCGTTCCGGTAAAAAGATGCTTCACCCTGATAATCGAATCCCTCGGCCAGGCAACGGCCCAAATGATCGATAGGGCAATCTGAATAATCAGAATAGTAGCCGTCCTTTTCGCCAGTGATGACCACATGCAGGGCGTGGTGGATATCGTCGTTCCACTGCGCAGTGTATGTCCGCGGCCGGCGCTGCTTCTTCCGTTGAAGATAGTGGGATTGGTTTCGGTCGTTCTCGAGTATCAGGTGAACGCATCGACCAGGTTCGGCCACGCTGCGAACTGCATCGGCCAATTCTGTGAGAATGTCAGGAGTGGAATCATCCAGGATGGCATTGACCGCGTCCAAACGCAGGCCGTCGAAATTGAATTCATTTAGCCAGTACAAGGCATTATGGATGAAAAAGTCTCGGACGGCCCGGCTGGCGGCACCATCGAAGTTGATGGCGTTGCCCCACGGAGTATGGTGACGATCGGTGAAGAATTGTGGGGCGTAAAGGCCGAGATAATTTCCTTCCGGCCCAAAGTGGTTGTAGACGACGTCCAGCAAAACCATCATTCGGCGGACATGGGCGGATTGTACCAATTGTTTGAGATCTTCCGGACGGCCGTAAACACTATCGGGTGCGAACTGGTATACGCCGTCGTATCCCCAATTTCGACGGCCAGAAAAATCGGCCACCGGCATCAGCTCCAAAGCTGTCACTCCGAGATCCGCCAGGTAGTCCAGGCGTTGGCAAGCCGAAGAAAAAGTTCCGGCTGGCATGAACGCGCCCACGTGAAGTTCGTAGATCACAGCCTCTCCCCATCGGCGGCCATGCCAGGCATCGTCCTGCCAATCGAAAGCGTGAGGGTCGATTACTTCACTGGGACCGTGAACATCCCGCGGTTGAAAACGGGAAGCGGGGTCCGGCACTTCCTGTCCGCCATCAATCTGGAACCGGTAGAGCGTTCCTGGCTTTGCCGCATCGGTCACCACTTCGTACCAACCTTGATCCATGCGCCGAAGAGGCAAAGGTGTAACTTTTTCGACATCCTGTAGCCGAAGGTCGACACGATGCGCCGCTGGAGCCCACAAACGAAAGCGGACGCTTCCGTCCCGCCGATATTCGGCGCCAAAAGGCATGCTATGACGGCGCTTCATTCGACTCTTCTTCTTTCAATTCTTTCTTGCCATTTCCGCGACGCTCCATCAATACGACCATGGAACGTGCCTGTAGAGGATACGAAGCGCCGGAGTCATAAGTATCGCCGGGATGCAGGCCGTCTTCGTGGGAAGTGTCCATCCACGCCATCCAACGAGAGGCTGGGCGAAACGCGGGTAAAGTGAATGCCACGTCTTCGTGGTTCGGGTTCAGAAGCAGCAGAAAATCGGTGTCGCTAAGTTTTCGTCCCCGTTCATCGGTTTCATCAAGTCCCTGACCAGACAAAAACATTCCAAGACTTTGAACTGAGGGACTGCGCCAATCCTCTTCGGTCATCTCATTTCCGCCGCGGTTGAGCCACAAAACATCCTTTACATCTGCGCCTTTGATCGGCCGGCCCTGGAAGAAATGCCGGCGCCGGAACACGGGATGCTTCTTGTGAAGATTGATCATGCGCTGGGCGAATGCCAGAAAATCACGATCCTGAGGTCGCAGGTTCCAGTTCAGCCAACTTGACTCGTTGTCCTGGCAATAGGCGTTGTTGTTCCCCATCTGCGTGTGTCCGATCGCATCGCCGGCGTACATCATGGGCACACCCTGAGACAGAAGCAAGGTGGACAGCAGGTTTCGCTTTTGCTTGGCCCGCAGAGCCTGAATATCGGGATCGTCCGTTGGGCCCTCGACCCCGCAATTCCAGCTGCGGTTGTTATTGTTGCCGTCGCGATTGTCTTCGCCGTTCGCCTCGTTATGTTTCTCGTTGTAGCTGACCAGATCCTGCAGCGTGAAGCCGTCATGCGCGGTAACAAAATTCACACTGGCATAAGGACGGCGGCCACTGTGGGCATAGAGATCACTGGACCCGGTGACGCGGTACGCGAGGTCACCCAGGACTCCTCCATCACCTTTCCAAAAAGATCGCACCGTATCACGATAGCGATCATTCCACTCGGCCCAACCCACCGGGAAGTTCCCGACCTGATAGCCGCCTTCTCCCAGGTCCCAAGGCTCGGCAATCAGTTTCACCTGGGAGAGAATCGGATCCTGGTGGATGATGTCCAGAAATGCGCCCAGTCGATTGACTTCATGCAACTCGCGGGCAAGCGTAGCGGCAAGATCGAAGCGGAAGCCGTCCACATGCATTTCCAGAACCCAATAGCGCAGGCTGTCCATGATGAGCTGCAGCACGCGGGGATGCTGCATGTTCAGCGTATTTCCGGTTCCGGTGTAATCCATGTAATAGCGCGGATTATTTGCTACGAGACGGTAGTAAGAACTGTTGTCGATGCCTTTCAGCGAGAGGGTAGGTCCCATGTGATTGCCCTCCGCGGTGTGGTTGTAGACAACATCCAGAATCACTTCAAATCCCGCAGAGTGCAGAGTCTTGACCATGGTCTTGAATTCGCGGATGGAGTCCGTTGCCAGGTAACGAGGCTCGAGAGCAAAGAAACCGATGGAGTTATAACCCCAATAGTTGCGCAGGCCGCGCTCTACAAGCTGACGATCATCCACGAAACTGTGCACGGGCATGAGTTCGATGGAGGTCACCCCCAACCGGGTCAGATATTCGATCACCGGCGCAGTGGATAGACCCGCGTATGTCCCGCGTAAGTGAGCCGGAACATCCGGATGACACTTGGTGAACCCTTTCACATGCAATTCGTAGATCAGAGTTTTGTGCCAGGGAATATTCGGAGGCGCATCCGCTCCCCAGGTAAAAGCGGAATCGATGACCCGGTTCTTCGGCATTACTGCAGCATTGTCGCGGCGGTCAAAGGACAAGTCTTCCTGTTTATGTCCGACCCGATATCCAAAGTGTGAATCATTCCATTGAATATTTCCTTCGATTTGCTTGCCGTAAGGGTCAAGAAGAAGTTTGTAGGGATTGAAGCGCTGCCCTCTTTCCGGAGCATAGGGACCATACGCGCGATAGGCATAAAGCTGTCCGGGGCGCACTTCCGGCAGATAACCATGCCACACCATGTCCGTTTGCTCAGGCAGCAGGACACGAACCGTTTCGCGCCTTCCCAGTACGTCGAAGAGGCAAAGCTCGACTTTCTCTGCGTGTTCCGAATAAAGCGCGAAGTTGACCCCCTCGCCGTCCCAGGTTGCGCCTAGTGGATAGGGACGACCGGGCCAGACGATGGGCTGGGTTGGACTAGCCATTCAACTCCTGCGTGCATTACCGGAGAGTCTCGAAGCGGCGAATGCACTCGTGTCCAAAGCAAGCTGCATGGGTAATAGTTCCTTATAGTGGATGGATAAGAATTTGTCGAAAACTTGAAGTGCGCTTTCTAGCTTGGCCAGTCTCCGGCAACATTCTGGGTCTCTCCTGGCGCAGAGCTGCTCGAAAACCGAGGAGTTAAGTTTTGCCCTACGCGCCGGGCTAGGTACGCAGGCAAGAAAAAATTCTATATTTAGTTGTTTGGAGTTTGATTTCACCTTGCCGAAGTTCGTTTTCTCACTGGTAGATCAAGGTCGATTGGTCGAGGTATTTGGCGAGTGATTTCCAGAGTAGCGGCGAGACGTTATAATGGCTTCAACAGCGAGCCCGCTAACGCTGATTCCCGGTTAGACAGCCAAGACCAAAAGGACGCGCCTACGCTATGAGTGAAAAGCCGAGCACCACCCTGCCCGCAACTGTCGAGAAGATCATCAAACCTCCATTTCCTTCCGAACCCGAGAAGGCCCAGATTGCTGTCCATGGCGCTGATCATCTGTATCGAGAGTTACGTATTGAAAATACTCTGACCGATCAGAATGGCGATACGGTGCGACTGAAGCCAGGGGCAGAGGTGGAAGTCACCATTGCAGCGGAGCCCGATGCGATCGCAAAAGGCGACGAGAAAAAAAACACTCAAGGGGCATGACCTCCGCGATGGGTGTGATAGCCCAGGTAGTGCCAAATCGAACTGGTTCTTAGTTTTTAGCGGAATCGGTCGCTTCGATAGCAGATCCTTCTCGACATGCCTCGAGCCACGCGGCCAATAATGCGAGGAGTTCTTCCGGCGGTCTAAGCCAAACCTGCGCAGCCGTGGGCCTGAGCTCCGGGCGCGCCAGAATGCTAAGCCCTCGGCCGTTAATCGCCTCGAATGCATCCTCGTCCGTGTTGTCGTCTCCCAAATAAGCGGCAGGGGCTTCCGGATCCATCTCGTCGAGAATCGTACGGACGGCTGTCCCTTTGTTGATCTTCGGGCTGCGAATCTCGACTCCACCATCAAAGTCCATCACGCCCAAATCGAAGCGCTTGGCAATGTCCGCCCAGCCCTGGATCACTCGGTCCCGCATAGTTTCTGCTTCCGACTCGGCCAGATCACGCCAGTGCACCGCAATGCTTCCCGACTTGAATTCCGTAGCCTCTAGCAGGTTCTCCGAGCGCAACCAAAGTTCCGCCGCCGCCAGCCCTTGTATTGCGGACTGATCCAAGTCCCGGAGCTCCACGCTCCCATCGGCCTTCAGACGCTGCAGTCCATGGAGTCCCCAAACCTCAGGATGAGGCTTGATCGATAAAAGTGGGACGGTCTCTGTAACGTCCCGCCCTGAAATGATGACTACTCGCGTTCTTCCAGTGGCAAAAATATTCTGCAAGGCTGACGTAACCCCGGGATACGGAACGACCTTGTTGCGCTCCTTCCTGAAGGGCGCGAGTGTTCCATCGAAATCCAACATCAGCAAAGACCGAGGCGCGTCGGCCACCAATCCCAGAAAGGCTTCAAGTTGAGGTTTTGCTCCGGAATCGAACTCTAGATTGATTCTGTCCCTGAGGTGCGTCACGCGGCCGTCACGCCTCCCCGAGGTTTCTTCTGTGATCGATCGTTTCCGTCCAGCCTAAGTTCGCACAATTCGGTTACCAGATTTCCGGCCCAGCGATAGATGTTGTGTTCACGTATGATTTTGCGCATGTGATGCACTCGCATCTGCCGCTCCTCGGGTTCCATCTCCAACGCGGCTCTGATGGCTTCAGCAGTCTTGTCGATGTCGTAAGGGTTCACTAACAACGCGTCTCTCAATTCGCGAGCGGCGCCGGTAAACTGGCTCAAAATCAGCACGCCGCGTTCGTCGCGGCGCGCGGCAAGAAACTCCTTCGCTACCAGGTTCATGCCGTCATGCAACGACGTCACCAGGCAGAGATCGGCGGCGCGGTAGTAGCCTTCAATTTCCTTGTGGCTGTGATGGCGCTTAAGAAAGAGAATCGGCTTCCACTTTCCCGACTGAAATCGCCAGTTAATTCTTTCCGCCTCGGCTTCCAACTCCGCCATCAAGTCGTGATAGCGCTTGATGTGAGTACGGCTGGGCGCGCCGATCTGTATGAACGTGAATTTGCCCTGGTATTTCTGATACTTCTCGAGGAACCGCTCGATCGCCCGGAAACGCTCATGAATTCCTTTGGTGTAATCCACCCTGTCCACACCCACTCCCACGAAGGTGGCTTCCACCCCCAGGCTGTGCATCAACGCGGAGCGTTCGAGATAGTTGATTCCATATTGGTCGGCCTCGGTGGATTCATCGTCCGTCAGGTCTACGCTAATGGGGAAGGGGCGCACGATCGTTCTGTGGTTCTGGCGCAACACCGCAAAGTGCTCCCAGTCCACGCGAGATTCCAGCACGCGGTCGACCGTTTGCAGGAAATTATTGCAGTGGGACTGAATGTGGAATCCGATGAGGTCCGCTCCGAGCAAGCCATCCACGAGTTGCCGCTGCCAGGGGCAAATGCCAAAAGCTTCCGGGTTGGGCCAGGGAATGTGCCAGAAAATGGCTACGCGGGCGTCCGGTCGCTTCTCCTTGATGAATCGCGGCAACAAAGCGAAGTGATAATCCTGAACCAGCACAACCGGGTGAGGTGTATCGGCGATCTCTTCCAGGACGGCCGTGGCAAACTTGCGATTCACTTCCTGGTAAAGTTGCCAGTCCTGTGCGCGAAAGATGGGGCGCGTGTGAGCGATGTGGCACAGCGGCCACAGCCCTTCGTTGGAGAATCCGTAGTAGTATCCTTCTTCTTCCTCCTTGCTCAGCCACACCCTGCGCAGGGTGTACCGCGGTTCGTCCGCTGGCACGCGCAGCCGATCATTCGCATCTACGACTTCCGCATCCGCGTCTCCGCTGCCATGGGCAACCCAGGTGCCATCGCAGGCCTTGAGCACGGGCTCGAGCGCTGTAACCAAACCGCTGGGTGGAACTACCGCTTCAATCTCTTTGCCATTTCTTTGATGGATATAGGGCTCGCGATTCGACACTACAAACAGCCGGCCACCTTCCAGACGACTCTGAATCTGAACGGCCAACCGGTCCGCCGTCCACATGGATTCGCCGGCCTCCCGCAATCGGGCCTCATTTTCCGCGGCAGTTCGAGCCTGGCTAAGACTTTCTGCCAAGGTCACCACTTCCCAAGCCAGCGGTTTGAATAGATCCAGATCCGGCATTTCCTGGCGGGAAGAAATTCTGCCCATGCGAAGAGCGCGCATCCATTGCGCCGCTCGCGCGATGGGTCCGGCGATGCTCCACCGCACAATCAGCACGGTGATGAAAACGATGAGAAAGACCTGAACGAGTACGGTAAGGAACGCTTCACGCCAGGTACGGAGGTTTTGTGCACGAATGTAGTCCACATCATGCACCACCGCCAGGCCGCCGAGCACTGCATCGTCTCGATGCAGGGGCAAGGCAAAGATGTGTACTCGATACTTGTCCAGCCGGCCAAACGAGCTCTGTGGGTGATTCTCCGAGATGGCATGGCTCACGTCACTCGGAACTGTTGCGAGTATGGGCTGCAAGTCCGGAGTGATCGCCACCAATTTGCCCTGCGCGTCGTAGACCGCGACTCCGAGCAGGTGCTCGCGAGTTCCGAAATGCTGCACCGTTCGCTGCAATGCTTTTGTCGAGTCCCAGGATTTTTCGACACTGAGCGCAAAACTCTCACCGAGCTCTTCCGAGCTTCGTTCCAGTTGAGTCCGGAGCACGCGCTTTTCTCGCAAAACTTCGTAGTACGAAAAAGCCAGAGAGACCAGGGTAATGCCGACAATCAGGGAGAGAATGAGGCGCACGCTCAGCAGCCGCATGTTTGGTCCTCCTGTCGCGAATCCGAAAGGTCCCTGCTGCGGAGGCGCGGAAAAAAGATGATCGTCAAATTATCCACTTCAAATCGCGTCTCACGTACCGTGCGTTTTCCCATCCCCAGCAATCCTAATGATCAGAAGGTCGTCCTGACATACAGAAATCGCCTTAGGTCCATGGGAAAAAAGCGGAATTCAGAAGTCTCAAATTCTGTGGAATCATAGAGGTCCGGGAATATTGCACTCGGATGCCGGTGCGCTTGAGCACACTTCCGCCTACGGTGAAAACCCGGCTACAGTAAAAACCCTAGAGCCACACTACAGTTTGTCGTGATACGAATCAAGTTTGATTGGTACATCCCCCTAAGCCGTATCCAAGAGAAATGTTCCTGGCTGCCTTTATTTCGCTGGCATCTTCGCCTGCTGCCACCCTTCCGAAACCCGTGGAGAGCATAACTGTATGAAGAGAAGTAACCGAGACGCGGCCACCGCCGTGGCCACTGGCGCGTTAGAGGCAGGCGGGAACAACGGTAGTTCCTTGGTTGAGCCTACGTTGGGGGACCTGAGCGTAATTCTCTCGGGCTTGCAAACCATGCGGGACGGAGATTTTTCTGTGCGCCTTCCGGGTTCATGGACAGGCTTGCCCGGCAAGATTGCAGATACGTTCAATTCCATCGTTGCGGCCAATCAACAGATGGCACAGGAACTGAAGCGCGTGGGACAAGTGGTGGGCAAGGAAGGAAGGACGCGTGAGCGCACCCGCTTTCATGAATCCCGGGGCGCGTGGGGCGATATGGAGGTGTCGGTCAACACGTTAGTCGAGGACCTTCTTCGTCCCACCGCAGAAGTAACGCGCGCCATCGCAGCTGTTGCCCAAGGAAATCTGACCCAAACTGTGCGCCTCGACGTGGATGGACGCCCCCTGGAGGGCGAGTTCCTGCGCTCTGCCAGCATCGTGAACACGATGATTCAACAGCTGGGCGTTTTCACCGCCGAAGTGACGCGCGTGGCTCGAGAGGTGGGCACGGATGGCAAACTCGGCGGTCAGGCGCAAGTGCCAGGCGTGGCCGGAACCTGGAAAGATCTCACCGACTCCGTCAATTCCATGGCCAGCAATCTCACTGGCCAAGTTCGAAACATCGCGGAAGTCGCGACGGCTGTGGCCAGTGGCGATTTATCCCGAAAAATCACGGTCGACGTCCGTGGAGAAATTCTTCAGCTTAAAGAAGCGATCAACACGATGGTCGATCAACTCCGCTCGTTCGCTTCCGAAGTCACACGGGTGGCCCGTGAAGTGGGTACCGATGGCAAGCTGGGGGGACAGGCGGTCGTCGTGGGCGTGGCCGGAACGTGGAAGGATCTTACGGATTCCGTGAACGCCATGGCCGGCAACTTGACGGCTCAAGTGAGAAACATCGCTGAAGTTACTACCGCTGTGGCCCGCGGCGATTTGTCCCGCAAAATCACGGTCGATGTGAAAGGCGAAATTCTTGAACTCAAAGACACCATCAACACGATGGTCGATCAGCTCAACGCGTTTGCCGGTGAAGTGACCCGCGTCGCGCGGGAAGTAGGTACCGAAGGCAAACTTGGTGGACAGGCGCAGGTGCCGGGCGTTGGCGGAACGTGGAAAGATCTTACGGACAACGTCAACTTCATGGCTAGCAACCTTACCGGCCAGGTACGAAACATCGCGGAGGTGGCGACGGCTATCGCTAATGGCGACCTGTCACGCAAAATCACGGTCGACGTGCGCGGCGAGATCTTGCAGCTCAAAGAGACGCTGAACACGATGGTCGACCAGCTCAACCGTTTCGCCGGCGAAGTGACCCGTGTGGCCCGCGAGGTGGGAACGGAAGGGCGTTTGGGCGGACAAGCCAACGTGCCGGGCGTTGCCGGCACGTGGAAAGATCTCACCGACTCCGTGAACTCGATGGGCGGAAACCTGACCGGTCAGGTCCGCAACATCGCTGAAGTCACCACGGCTGTAGCCCGCGGCGATTTGTCGCGCAAGATCACGGTCGACGTGAAGGGCGAAATTCTCGAACTGAAGAACACCATCAATACGATGGTCGACCAGCTCAACGCATTCGCCGGCGAGGTGACGCGCGTGGCCCGCGAGGTGGGGACCGAAGGCAAGCTCGGCGGACAGGCGCAGGTGCCGGGCGTGGCTGGCACCTGGAAAGATCTCACGGACAACGTCAACTTCATGGCCAGCAACCTTACCGGCCAGGTCCGAAACATAGCCGAAGTGGCAACCGCCGTCGCCCGTGGCGATTTGTCGCGCAAGATTACGGTCGACGTCAAAGGTGAAATTCTCGAACTCAAAGACACGCTGAACACGATGGTCGATCAGTTGCGCTCGTTCGCATCCGAAGTGACCCGTGTAGCGCGCGAGGTCGGCACCGACGGAAAACTGGGCGGCCAGGCGCAAGTGCCCGGTGTGGGCGGTACATGGAAGGACCTTACCGATTCCGTCAACTCAATGGCCAGCAACTTGACGGGGCAAGTGCGCAACATCGCTGAAGTGTCTACGGCGATCGCCAGCGGCGACCTTTCGAAAAAAATTACCGTGAACGTGAGCGGCGAGATTCTTCTGCTCAAGGAAACCATCAACACGACCGTAGACCAGCTGAATGCGTTCGCCGGTGAAGTAACGCGCGTGGCACGTGAAGTCGGTACGGAAGGCCGCCTTGGCGGACAAGCCAATGTGCCAGGCGTGGCTGGCACGTGGAAGGATCTTACAGATTCGGTCAACTCGATGGCCGGCAACCTAACCGGCCAAGTCCGAAACATTGCCGAAGTTACTACTGCGGTTGCCCGCGGCGATTTGTCGCGCAAGATTACCGTCGACGTGAAGGGCGAAATTCTCGAACTCAAGAACACCATCAACACCATGGTGGATCAGCTGAATGCGTTCGCTGGTGAAGTGACGCGCGTGGCGCGCGAAGTTGGTACTGACGGAAAACTGGGCGGACAGGCGCAAGTGCCTGGCGTCGCTGGCACCTGGAAAGATCTCACGGACAACGTCAACTTTATGGCCAGCAACCTCACCGGCCAGGTTCGCAACATCGCAGAAGTCGCAACGGCGATCGCCAACGGCGATCTCTCCAAGAAAATCACGGTCGATGTGCGCGGCGAAATTCTGCAGTTGAAGGAAACACTGAACACGATGGTCGAGCAGTTGCGTTCGTTTGCCGCGGAAGTGACGCGTGTGGCCCGTGAAGTGGGCAGCGAAGGCCGTTTGGGCGGACAGGCGAACGTTTCCGGCGTGGCGGGTACGTGGAAGGACCTTACAGACTCGGTGAACGCCATGGCCGGAAACTTGACCGGTCAGGTTCGGAACATCGCCGAAGTGACCACGGCCGTTGCTCGTGGCGACCTATCTCGCAAGATCACCGTCGACGTGAAGGGTGAAATTCTCGAACTCAAGAACACCATTAACACGATGGTCGATCAGCTCAACGCCTTCGCCGCAGAAGTAACCCGTGTCGCGCGCGAAGTTGGTACGGAAGGCAAGCTCGGTGGTCAGGCGCAAGTGCCGGGCGTCGCCGGAACCTGGAAAGACCTTACCGACAACGTGAACGTGATGGCCGCCAACCTCACGGAGCAGGTGCGCGGGATCGTCAAGGTGGTAACCGCAGTCGCCAACGGTGAACTCACTCAGAAGCTGACGGTAAACGCGAAAGGTGAAGTTGCCGCGCTCGCGGAAACCATCAACAACATGACCGACACGCTCGCTACCTTCGCTGACCAAGTGACAACAGTCGCCCGCGAAGTCGGCGTGGAAGGCCGTCTAGGCGGTCAAGCCAACGTGCCCGGTGCGGCTGGTACGTGGAAAGATCTCACGGGCAACGTGAATTTGCTCGCCGACAATTTGACCAACCAGGTGAGAGCCATTGCTGAAGTTGCGACGGCCGTGACCAAAGGCGACCTTACTCGTTCCATTCAAGTGGAAGCTAGCGGAGAAGTGGCGGAACTGAAGGACAACATCAACACGATGATTGATAACCTCCGCCTCACTACCGACCGCAACACGGAGCAGGATTGGCTCAAGACCAATCTGGCCCGCTTTACCGGCATGTTGCAAGGGCAACGCGACCTGACAACTGTGGGACGCATGCTGCTATCCGAACTTGCTCCCTTGGTGAGCGCCCAGCAGGGCGTGATCTACCAGATGGGTGGCGAGGAATCGGCGGAAATGGTGCTTCTCTCCGCATTCGCCGGAGACGGTGACGATGGGCATCTGCGCCGTTTGAAGATCGGCGAAGGATTGGTGGGGCAGTGCGCCGCGGAAAAGCGCCGAATGCTTATCTCCGAACTGCCGCCCAATACGATTTCGATTCGCTCCGGGTTGTTCGAAGCGGTTCCGCGAAACGTTATCGTCCTTCCGGTGCTGTTTGAAGATCGCGTCAAGGCGGTGATCGAACTGGCGTCGTTAAGCACGTTCACCACGTCGCATCTTGCATTTCTCGAGCAACTGACGGCCAGCATCGGCATTGTTCTGAACAGTATCGAAGCCACGATGCAGACGGAAGGATTGCTGAAGCAGTCGCAGCAGCTTGCGACTGAGCTCCAAATGCAGCAAAAGGAGTTGCAGCAAACCAACGAGCAGCTGGCACAAAAGGCGCAGCAACTCGCCGAACAGAATGTCGAAGTCGAACGCAAGAATCAGGAAATCGAGCAGGCTCGGCGCGCTCTGGAAGACAAGGCGAAAGAGTTGGCTCTAACTTCCAAATACAAATCAGAATTCTTGGCCAACATGTCACACGAATTGCGCACGCCGCTCAATAGCATTCTGGTTCTCGGTCAGCAACTCAGCGACAATCCCGATGCGAATCTCACTCCCAAGCAGGTTGAATTCGCTCGCACGATTCATGGTGCTGGAACAGACTTGCTAAACCTGATCACCGACATTCTCGATCTGTCGAAGATCGAATCCGGAACGGTGTCGGTAGAGGCGGAAGAAGTATTCTTCGCGAGCATGTTGGACGCTGTGGGCCGCCCATTCCGCCACGAAGCGGAGAACCGGCGTCTCAGCTTCGAGGTGCAAACGGATCCGCACCTCGCGCGCAGTGTTGTCACCGATTCCAAACGGCTGCAGCAGGTGTTGAAGAACCTGTTGTCAAACGCCTTCAAGTTCACCGAGGTCGGAGGCGTCCGCCTGACCGTATCGCCGGCCAGGAGCGGGTGGAGCGAAGATCATCCCATTCTTGGCAAAGCCGCTTCGGTCGTGGCTTTCGAGGTGGCAGATACTGGCATCGGAATTCCGTTCGAGAAGCAGCGCATTATCTTCGAAGCCTTCCAGCAGGCAGATGCCGGTACCAGCCGCAAGTACGGTGGGACCGGTTTGGGTTTGGCAATCAGCCGTGAGCTGGCAAGTCTGCTAGGAGGAGAAATTCAGCTGCGCAGCGCACCCGGTCGCGGCAGCACTTTCACTTTGTACTTGCCACAGACCTATGTCGGACCTTCGACGTCAAACGCGGCTTCGGTGGAAGCGCGGGTTTCATCCGCGATCTCGCCTGTGCAAATGGCGGTGGCCGGCATCACGGAGCACGCGGTCGAAAAGATCGAGGATGACCGTGACAATCTTAAGCCCGATGATGCCATCTTACTCATCGTCGAGGACGACACGCATTACGCGCGGGTTCTGTGCGATCTCTCTCGGGACAAAGGCTTCAAAGTCCTGGTGGCGACGCGCGGTGCGGAAGCCCTTGCACTCGCTAATGAGTATCATCCCACCGCGGTGTCCCTGGACGTTTTTCTGCCGGATATGCTGGGGTGGACCGTTCTGAATCACCTGAAGCAGGATCCGGCCACTCGGCACATTCCGGTCCAGATGCTGACCCTGGATGAAGATCGGCATCACGGCCTGGCGCGAGGGGCGTTCGCATTCGTGACCAAGCCCACAACGCCGGAAGGTTTGGAATCAGCGCTGTCCCGGATCAAAGAATACGCCACGCCGCGCCGGAAGCGGTTGCTCGTCGTCGAAGATAATCCCGGCGAACAACTGAGCATCAAAGCGCTTCTGGATTATGACGATATCGACGTGTCGATTGTTTCCACCGGCGCCGACGCGATTGAGGCGGTCCATCAAAGAGCTTTCGATTGCGTAGTTCTTGATCTTCGCCTTCCCGATATCTCGGGCTTCGAAGTGTTGGAGCAGTTCGCTGCGTCTCCCCAACTGGCTGATCTGCCAGTGGTTGTTTTCACGGGCAAGGAACTCTCACCGGAAGAGGATGCTCGTTTGCACTCGCTGGCGCGGAGCGTCGTGGTGAAAGGTGTGGAGTCGCCGGAGCGCTTGCTCGACGAGACCGCACTGTTCCTGCATCGCGTCGTATCCGATCTTCCCGACGAAAAACAGAGATTGCTCGACCGCTTGCATCATTCGGACGACGCGCTAGTCGGAAAGAAGGTGCTGGTGGTGGACGATGATGTGCGCAACATCTTCGCGCTCAGCAGCGTGATCGAGCGTCGGGGCATGACTGTCATCACGGCCGGCACCGGCAGAGAAGCGATCGCCAAACTCGAATCGACTCCCGACATCGCCATTGTTTTGATGGACATCATGATGCCGGAGATGGATGGGTACGAAACCATGCAAGTCATCCGGCAAAACGCTTCATTCCGGCGGCTGCCCATCATTGCTCTGACTGCAAAAGCAATGAAGGGCGACCGCGAGAAATGCCTCGAGGCGGGCGCTTCCGAGTATTTGGCCAAGCCGGTGAATACCGAGCAACTGCTCTCATCATTGCGCATGTGGCTGCATAGATAGGTTACAGAGTCAGAACCTGGCCGGAGACAACGAATGGGTGGAGACGAGAAAGTCAATATTCTCATGGTGGATGACCAGCCGGCCAAGCTGCTCAGCTATGAGGTGATGCTTGGAGGCCTCGGGGAAAACCTGATCAAGGCCAACTCTGCCAAAGAGGCGCTCGAAGTTCTTCTGAAGAGGGAAGTCGCGGTGGTGCTGATGGACGTCAGCATGCCAGAGCTCGACGGTTTTCAATTGGCGGCCATGATTCGCCAGCATCCACGTTTCCAGCGGACCGCGATCATCTTCGTGTCGGCAGTACATCTCACCGATCTCGATCAACTCAAGGGATACGAGCACGGCGCCGTCGACTACATTTCGGTCCCGGTGGTTCCCGAACTTCTCCGCGCGAAAGTACGAGTGTTTGCCGATCTCCATCGCAAGACACAGCAGTTGGAAGCGCTGAATCGCGAACTTGAGCAGAGGGTCCTGGAGCGCACTGAAGAATTAGCCGGCAAGGCGGAGTTGCTGCTGCAGCTCAACATGGAGTTGGTGGGCAAGAATCAAGAGCTTGACGCGATCATGAGTACGGCTCCGGATGTGATTTTTAGCAGCCAGGAGGACGGCCGTTACGAGTACGTCAGCGAACGATTTCACGAATACACTGGCGCTTCCGCGGCTGCCGGTAACGGCGTCAACTGGTTAGACTACGTACACGCTGAAGACGTCGATCGAATCAAGGCCGATTGGTCGCAGTCCATCCAGTCCGGAAGCAGTTTTGAATCTGAATACCGCCTGCGTTCCAAGGATTGTGCTTACCGGTGGTTTCGCTCTCGCGCTGTCCCCATTCGAGATCATCAAGGGCGCATTGTGAAGTGGTATGGTACCTGCTCCGACATCCACGACAGCAAGTTGCTGGAACAATCGATTCGTGACAGTGCCACCGAACTGGAAAAGATGGTAGATCGCCGGACAAACGAACTACAGCGCCTTTCCGTTCGCCTTATGACTTTGCAGGATCAGGAACGGAGGCGAATTGCTCGCGACCTGCACGACGGCTTAGGACAAGAACTGGCCGTCGCGAAAATGGTATTGGACAAAATACTTTTGCAAAAGTCGGTGAAAGCCGATGATGAATCTTGGGCGCAGGCCAGCAACATCATTGACCGCGCCATTCAGCAGGTCCGTACCATGTCGCACCTTTTGCACCCGCCGTTGCTGGACGAGGTTGGCTTACTCTCGGCCTTGTCGTGGTATGTAGACGGGCTGGCGAAACGCAGCGGAATCGAGACTTCTCTGGAGGTTCAGCCGCGCGAATTCCCAAGGCTGGCCACGGAAGTGGAAACAGCTGTCTTTCGAATCGTGCAAGAGGCTTTGACCAACGTCTTCCGTCATTCCGATGCACACAAAGTTTCTATCTCTCTGAGCCAAAGCAACGGCATGATAGCAGTCATGGTAAAGGACGATGGCCGAGGCATTGGACAAAACATTGCCGAGTTGCGACCGGATAGCGTGGGCGTTGGAATCGGGGGAATGAAACAGCGAGCTCGAGAGCTTGGTGGCGAATTGCGATTGATCAATGCTCAGCCGGGCACCGTTGTTGAGCTCACTATTCCTTGCAATGCCGGTTTGCGAGACACACAGACCGTCCTGGATGCATGCGCATCCGACTGACTCTGTCACGCTGGTATTGAACTTCTCCTACCCCTCAGTATTTCTCCACCTAGAGAATCTCCCCGACTGGCCAGCAGTCGTCGCAGGACCTCGGGAAGGCCTCGTTGTTTGCAATCGCTCATCAGTCAATACCGAAAAGGCTGTAGCTGCGAGACGAAGGCGCATCACTCCATCCGCAGAAGGTTGGAGCGATCGGACGCTCTTGGGCTCCAATCGACTTCACTTTACAGCTTGCACCGGATGGAAGGACAGTTCTTGGACAGGTACGTTTATGTCCGTACGAAAATTCAATCACAGTTGCTCGCTTCGAGCAGGGAAGAGGTCGGCTTATGGCAAGGATCAGTTCCAGGTTACCGAGGTTTGTCCTGGTGCTCGGTGCCAGCTTTTTACTACTTATTGGAATGGGTTGGTCGCAGGACGAAGACAAGAAGGACGAGACGAGCATTCAAAAACGAATCGACGCCGCAGCCAGCGTGCTTAACGAAATCATGAGTACACCCGACAAGGCGATTCCCGACAAAGTCATGAAGGATGCGAAGTGCATCGCGGTGATTCCTTCGATGGTGAAAATAGCAGTCGGCTTCGGGGGAAATCATGGCAAAGGCGTTGCCGTTTGCCGGCTGGAAAGCGGCCGTTGGAGTCCTCCTGCGCCGATCACAATTACGGGCGGAAGCTGGGGATTGCAGCTCGGCGGCCAGGCTATTGACTTGGTGTTGGTTGTGATGAATGAGCAAGGAATGGAGCATCTGCTTTCCAGCAAGTTCAAGATTGGTGCTGGTGCCTCAGCTGCTGCGGGCCCGGTTGGACGCGACACAGAGGCTGACACCGACTGGAAGATGAAAGCAGAAATGTTGACCTATTCGCGAGCTCGCGGACTCTTCGCGGGTGTCGACCTGAATGGCTCGGCGATCACCCAAGACAAAGACGAAACCCATCTTCTTTACGGAAAGTTTGTACCCTTCGACGCAATTTTGACGGGTAAAGTCGCTCGTCCAACTGGGAGCGGAGCTCTGGAGACAGCCGTAAGGAAATATGCGAACCAGGCCGCGGACCGCGGCGAGATGAAGACGTCCAGGGAGAACGAGTCCGCGAGCCGTTAATCATCGGAGTGGATGGGTCCCTCTGCTGTGGTCATTTGCCAAGCCGATTTGCTTCAAGATCGGCTTGGCTCTCAACAACGAAGGTAAGCAACTTGATCGGAGGATGAATGTCAACAATTCTTCTAGTTGTGCTGGTGCTGTTACTGATCGGAGCGTTGCCCGCTTGGCCCTATAGCAGAGGCTGGGGGTATTACCCCAGTGGCGGACTCGGCCTCGTGGTCGTGGTCTTGCTGGTACTGCTTCTTGCCGGCCGGCTGTGAGGGCTGCGGGGCTTGGAGATTCCGGATTCTTATCCCCAGCCGACGGAGAAGAGCAGGCGTCGCTGCTCTTCTCCTTATTCTTTTTCTTTCCTTTTCAAGCCGCGAAAATCGAGCACCGTCTTCTGTGGGAATTGGGCAATCTCTGTCTCCACCATGACCTTCACAAATATGTGCGTTAAGGCACATACAAAAGCCGCCAAAGGGCGTAGGCTTCAATTGTCTCTTCTAGCACCCTCCGCCAAGCCCGTTTGGCTTAACGGTTCCTGCGAAATCAGGCGGCGTTTTTCGCTGTGTGATGAAAGGAACTCACAATGGCCAACCCGGCGGTTCGAGGTGCCTCGCCCCGATCCAGTAAACGAGACAACGACCGGCGCGAAGTCGCCAATCTCATCCTGCTCGCTCTTCCAACAACGGAATGGAATCATGTTGCGGCCTCACTCGAGTTCGTACGCCTGAAGCTTCATCAGGTGCTGCACGAGACAGGCGAGGCAATCAAGTCAGGATATTTTCTGAACGAAGGAATGAGTTCTGTCCTGACGGTTCAACCTGACGGAGAGAGCGTTGAAGTTGGGTTCATCGGCAGGGAGGGTTTCGTCGGCCTGCCGGTAATTTTTGGTTTTAGGACGAGCGCTTTGCGAATCATTACCCAGGGAGATGGGTCGGCCTATCGCGTGGATGTCGCGATCTTGCGAAGCCTTCTGCCGCACTGTCCCGCACTCGAGCACCAGCTGCAGCGTTATTCGATGATCCTCGGGATTCAGTCAACCCAGCTCGCCGCTTGCAACCGGCTGCATGACGTGGAGGAGAGGCTGGCCAGATGGTTGCTGATGAGTCATGATCGGATCGGCAGCAAGACCCTTCCGTTGACGCAAGAATTCCTGTCGCAAATGCTTGGCACCCGCCGCTCGACCGTCAGCGTCGCGGCCAGTGTCTTACAAAGAGCAGGAATGATTTCTTACACGCGCGGAAACGTAACCATCGTCAACAAACCGAAGTTGGAAGAAGCCGCTTGCGACTGCTACGAAATTATTCAGCAGCAGAAGAACCGGTGGATGGCTGAAACCGGCTAGCGCCACCACGACTTTGGCTGGGTGAAGTTCGGCGCGGAGCGGTGAGCTTCCACAAGAGAGGCAGCGCGGCAATCGGTCACGAATCAAAACTTCGCGCACACCTTTTCGCGAAGGACAAGGATCGACGTGGAAGTTGGATTCCGTCTTTATTAGTCTGAATTCAACGTTTCTTGAGTCGGGCACTTGCGGCAAGCTTGCATTAAGCAAAAAGCTTGCCGCATTTTCTTTGGCCGGAACGCAGCTCGCAACCCTCAGTGGAGTAGAAAGTTTCGCTAAATTGCACAAACTATTACTTTTCCAGTACAGCAAATCTCGCGTTCAATTACAGCAGCGCCCTGATGGGACATCGAGTGGGGGTCCGGTACGCTTTTTTTCGACGCTGAAATATTCCCCAGATTACAGGGGATGCAGCGCGTTGAAATCGTAAGGAGACTCCAGTGGCCACTTGCGTTATTTCCGCGACAGCAACAAACCTGATCCCAACCAGAACTGAAACTCAGCGAGACGATTCCGAACGCAGCCTGGTTCAGCGCGCCCAGCGCGGCGATCAGGATGCTTTTGCAACGCTCTTCCAACTTCATAAAAAGCGCGTGTATTCCGTCTGCCTGCAAATGACGAAGGACATAGCCGACGCAGAAGACCTGACTCAGGAAGCCTTTCTGCAAGTGTTTCGTAATATCAATTCGTTTCGAGGCGATTCCGCCTTCTCCACCTGGCTTTACAGGATTGCAGTGAACACCGTGCTGATGAAGCTACGGCGCCGCAAGGCTCCTCCTCTGCTTTCGCTGGATGAACCGGTATCCGCGGAGTCGCCATCGCTTAAGCGCGATATTGGGACAGCCGATCTGAATCTCTCCGGAGCGATTGACCGGCTTGCCTTGCGCCGCGCCATCGAGGAACTCCCCGAGGGCTGCCGCCAGATCTTTGACCTGCACGAAGTTCAGGGATTCCAGCATCACGAAATCGCGCGCCAACTGCAATGCTCGATCGGAAACTCAAAGTCACAACTGCACAAGGCGAAAATGAAAATGCGGTATCTGCTTTTCCCGAAGACGGGACACACGCGGCAGACGAGACCCTCCCCGAATCTGGGCAAGTCCGGGGCCAAGAGCTCGTTGTGATTTCACCTCGTGACTAAGTATTTCCCGGTCGCCAGCTAAGCGTTCGTTACCCTTCAGATTTCGCGGCGGCGATAATACAGGATTCCCTGTATTCGGCTCCGTCTCGATGCATGCTAGCTTCAAAGAGTTCCACGTATACGGAAGCGCCTTCCCCTGATATGAGTAGACTCTGCGGTGGGAACAGGGCAAACTAGGACCCAAGCCTACTGTGGAATCGCCAAAGGGGGAATGCGCGTGTCGCATCAGAGAGCTGAAAATCTTATGGCTGTTCGCATCCTGCTGGTGGATGACCATCCGATCGTGCGGCAAGGGCTGAGAACTCTTCTGCAGGGGCGGGGCGATTGGGAAGTTGTGGGTGAGGCATCGGATGGGGTCGAAGCGGTGGAGAAGGTCGATAGCCTGCAGCCGGACGTCGTGGTACTCGACGTCACTATGCCCCGAATGAATGGGCTTGAAGCTTGCCGCTTGATTCAACAGAAGCATAAGAACGCCGGACCCGAAGTCTTGTTCGTCACCCAACACGATTCTCCGCAGATGATGCGTGAGGCGCTGGACGCGGGAGCCCGTGGATATGTCGTAAAATCCAACGCCGCCCGCGATCTGTTGGAAGCCGTCGAATCCGTAAGTCAGCATCGCGTGTTTACAGCGTTGGCGCGTAGCCCACAGGCTTCGTGCTGACGGGACTTAAATTCGCCGCTTTGTCAGAACGATCGTAGGAGGAAAGTCTGCCATGAAGCTTCGAATCCTGTTAGCCGATGATCATGAAATTGTTCGTCGAGGTTTGTGCTCGCTTCTTCAAAAACGTGAAGGCTGGGAAGTGTGCGGAGAAGCCTCGGACGGCCGTGAAGCGGTCGAGATGGCCAAGAAGTTGAAGCCCGATGTCATCATTGTGGACATTGGCATGCCGAGCCTCAACGGTTTGGACACCACCCGCCAGCTCATGCAGTATGACCCGCAGTTCAAAGTGATCGTGCTGACAATAACGGATTCCGATCAGGTCATCCGCGAGGCCCTGGACGCGGGAGCCCGCGGTTTCGTCCTCAAGTCTGACGCGGCTCGCGATCTGGTCTCCGCGGTGGAAGCTTTGCAGAGCAGACGCATGTTCTTCACTCCCCGCGTTAACGACCTGGTCCTGGCGGGGTTCCTTGATAAAGGTCACGTCGTTGCCCGAAATGAGGCCCCGAATTTACCCACGCTGACAGTGCGAGAGCGGGAGATCACTCAGCTTCTCGCAGAGGGCAAGAGTTCCAAGGAAGTGGCCACGCTGCTGAACCTGAGCACCAAGACCGTGGAAACTCATCGCAGCAACATCATGCGCAAGCTCAGCCTGCATTCCATTCGCGATCTGGTGGTCTATGCCATTAAGAACAACATCATCCAGATTCAGATGCCGGCTCAGATTCACCGCGCTCCGGAAACCACGGTCGCCTGAGATTGCCTCTTATTGTCCTGACTACGGTGCGCAACATCCTGTCCTGCGCCGTGGGCTGTTGATCGGATGACTGTTGATCAGGGGCGGGCTGCTGCGCGCTGCTCGTTGCGGGACTTGAGGCCGGCGGTATGACCGCAGGTCGTGAGTTTTGCGCCGAAGCCCCCGAAACAAGGGCCATCCGTCGCCCTTAGATGCCATCTCGCAATCTCTTTTTCTATCGCCGGCGACCGGCGATGTTCCAGACAACCAGCCACGGTCCAACCGCAACTATCTCAACACAGCGTAGTTCCGCCCAAAATCCGGCGTTACGCGTTGTTGGCTGGAAGTCTTAGGAGCGCGCGTGCTACGGATTCTTATAGCAGACGATCATGAAGTTGCGAGGAAAGGCATTCGCTCCATTCTGGAAAGCCACTCCGGCTGGGAAGTTTGCTGCGAAGCCCGCGATGGCCGCGAAGCCGTAGAGCTCGCCAGCCAGTCGAAGCCTGATGTGCTGTTGCTCGACATCGGGATGCCAAACCTGAACGGCTTGGACGCGGCTCGCCAAATTCTCGCTGTATCGCCCGATGCCCGCATCCTGATCCTCACCATTCATGATTCAGAGCAAGTGGTGCGCGAAGTCCTGTCGGCTGGGGCTCGCGGGTTCTTGCTCAAGTCAGATGCCGGGCGCGACCTGCTGGCCGCCGTGGAAGCTCTGCAAAGCCGTCGAACGTTCTTCACTTCGAAAGTGGCTCAGATGATGCTCGAGGGCTATCTGCGTCCGCTGGAGGAGCGCGCCAACTCCGAACAGCACGTGCTGACGCCGCGAGAGCGCGAAGTCATCCAGCTCGTTGCCGAAGGCAAAACTACCAAAGAGATTGCCACGGCCCTCAGCCTGAGCGTTAAGACGGCGGAAACGCATCGCACCAACTTGATGCGGAAACTCGACCTGCATTCCATCGCCGATCTCACCCTCTACGCTGTGCGGAACGGCATTGTTCAGATTTATTGAACCCCTGAATTTCCCTACTACCGCGCCGGGATACTGGCCAACCCGCGATCCAATCGTTCTCTTTCCATAATTGGTGTGCCTTCGTTCCGGTTCGTAAGGCCACTCTTCCCGTTCGCTACACATTTGACCCTATATTCGCCGCGGCCCGCAGTCACTACCCTGAACCAGTCAATGAGTTCAAGAATAGTTCGTCCCGAAAGGGGTTTACGATGCTCTGGACCATCGCGGTGATACTTCTGGTTTTGTGGTTGCTCGGGATCGTCAGTTCCTACACTATGGGCGGATTCATCCATATTTTGCTGGTGCTGGCAATCATCGCTGTTTTAGTGCGCCTCATTCAGGGTCGCAGCCCGGTTTAGCGGCGGTGTTTCACGTATACCTGCCGCGATGCCGGAACTGCATCTTGGGCGACTTGACAAACAAACCAGTAGTCCCCAGGGACTACAGTCAATCGAAGAGGAGCAATGATCATGGATAAAGATCGTGTGGAAGGAAAGGTCAAAGATGTTGCCGGCCGTGTGGAGCGGCAAGTGGGCGAATGGACTGGCGACAGCGAGAAGCAGGCGCACGGTGCAGCCAAGCAAGCCGAAGGCAAACTGCAGAATACCTGGGGCAAAGTGAAAGACGCCGCCAGGTCTGCAACGAAAGAAAATAGCGCCGCAGGTGATGCCGAAGAAACAAACGCCGAAGAAGCCGAAGACCGGAAACTGAGATCCGACCGAAAGGCTGGCTAGTCCCGGCAGAACGGAATTCATTCTCCTGAGAGCTCGATATGCCGCCGGGCGGCTGTTTTTCCGGCGGCCTTTTTATGCGAGCTAAAGCACGGTCAATGTGTATCGCCTAACGAACCTACTGGGTCCCGGAGCCCTCCCGGGACCGGTCTCCGGTCGGCGTTTGCAACTGAATAATGTCGTTCTTCACGGCATACAGCACGAGATCTCTGATTGAATGAAAGCCTAGCTTTCGCATGATGTTGCTGCGATGTGTTTCGGCGGTCTTTGTGCTCAAGTTGAGCACGGTGGCTACCTCTTTGGAACTCTTTCCTTCGGCGAGAAGTTGAATCACCTCGCGTTCCCGAGGCGTCAACGTCGGAAACCGGGGCGGTGTTCCACGCGGCGTGACCGTGCCTTTTTCAAGGAAGCCGGACAACACCATTTCATTCACTCGTGGGGTAAAGAACATCTGCCCGCGTTGCAGGGCTTCAATGGCCGAGACCAGGTCCCGCACCGCGTCAGATTTCAACACGAACCCTCGTGCGCCAGCGTCCAAAGCTTCCCGTATCACGTGATCGGAATCTGTGATGGTCAGAACGATGATTTTGAGGTTGGGGTCGTGCTGTGTCAGTTGCCGAGCGGCTGCCAGTCCGTTGAGATTCGGCATGCCGATGTCCAGAATCACAAAATCCGGTTTTAGCTGCTTCGCCCTCTCGACCGCCTCCCGCCCGTCCGACGCCTCAGCGATGACCTCCCAGCCCTCTTGCGCCTGCAACAGCGACGAGAGACCGCGACGAACCACCTCGTGATCGTCGGCTATCAGGATGCGAAGCTTCAATACGGTCCTCCTGGGATTTCCCGGGCAGTTGTGCTCAACAACATCGGGCTTCCCTTGAGAAAGGTTTCTTTTAGCTCGGAGTTGGCAGGATCGGATCTGGCACCGTTGCGGTCGCAATGTTCGTTGCGAGGATGCATAGGAGTTGCCATTGGACTCGCCTTAGAGTTCAACGCGAGTACACCTCATCGTATCGATCGCGTGTATTGAATATAAGGAGCGGCCATGACTGAGCAATAAGGTCTTTCCTGTATTACCATCGCAGTTAGCAAGGCCCATATGCTGTGGCATGAACTCCGGGCGCAGGGTAGGATTGAAGTGTAAGAGAATCGTTAACAACCCGTCTGCAATGCTGGGGATACTCGGACGGTGAGCTTAACAGTCTACTAGTGGGACTGAAAAGCCGAACGTCGCATCTCTCATCTATGTCGCCGCGCAAGAATGCACAAGTGGCATTTGCCTCCGCTGTATGCGTGTTGCTGCTTAGCGCGATCGCCGCCTATGTCACCATAGTCCGCCTGCGCGAGAGTGCGGGCTGGGTGGTTCATTCGTTCGAGGTCGAGACCACGCTCGGGGAGATCGATTCCTCCATTTCAAAACTGGCTCGCGCCCGCAGCGGTTACGTCATCACGGGCGACGAGAACCTCCTCAAAGCCTTCGCTGCGGGTGTTCCTGACGTGCGCCAGAAAATTCAGGAAGTCAGCAAGCTTACAGCCGATAATGCCGGCCAGCAGGAAATGTGTTCGCGACTCCAGGAGCTAACCGACAGCAGAATCAGTTTCTTCCGGGATTCGATCGCGCTCAAGCGTTCCGCTCCCCACGATGATGCCGGGCAAAGTGCTCTCGCTGCCCAGATCCTGAGCCTTGCTTTCGAAAACGCTTCCATCATGCAGCAGATGCGACAGGAAGAACAGCAGCTGTTGCAGCTTCGGATGGCGGCTTCCAATCGCCTTTACAGGCTCACGGTTGTCATCCTGTCACTCTCCTTCGCGCTGGCGCTGATACTGTTGTTTATTCACTATCGCCTTCTTACCAGCGAGCTCAAAGCCCGCGCCCTGGCGGAGAGCGCCGCTCGTGAAGGCGAAGCATCGCTTCGTCAGCTTACCTCCCGTTTACTGCAGATGCAGGACGAGGAACGGCGAAAGTTTTCCCGAGAGCTCCATGACAGTCTGGGTCAATACCTTGCTGGCGTGAAGATGAGCCTCGACATGTTTGCCCAGACCAGGCCGACCGATGAGCTTCTCTCCAACGCGATCCAACTTCTCGATCAATCGATTGCGGAGACCCGTACGATTTCTCACTTGTTGCATCCTCCGCTGCTGGATGAAATCGGATTCGCATCGGCTGCCACGTGGTATCTCCAGGGCTTTTCGGAGCGCAGCGGGGTTGAAGTGAAGGTGGAAATGCCCGATCATCTGGGCCGGCTTCCCCGGCATTTGGAGCTCGGGCTTTTCCGTGTTCTGCAAGAGAGCTTGACCAATATCCATCGCCATTCGAAAAGCGCGAAGGCGGAGGTTTCGCTCGAGCGCTTTGAGGACCGGATCGTTCTGCAGGTGAAGGACTACGGCAAAGGGATTCCCCCGGAATTATTGAGCACCTTTCGAACCAAAGGAACAACCTTCGGAGTAGGTCTCACGGGAATGCGGGAAAGGGTCAGGGAACTCGGCGGCCAGCTGGATATTCAATCCAACCCCTCCGGTACCCGAATTTCCGTCACGTTACCGCTTGCGTCAGTAGCGAGAGAAGCTTCAACTTCCGCAGCCGACTGACTTCACCTCGCGCCGTGAATCCCGGTGAATCCCAGGAACTCGATAGCTTCTTCTCGCCCGTAAACTCACGCCGCCGTTACTAATGGCCCAACCACCAGCTTTTGCCCTGAACCGATCTATGGGGTTGTGCCTTTAGCTAGCGGGTAGGGCGTACCCTAGGTCAATCTGCCGAGCCGATTGCGGAGGAAGGAAAACTTAGCTCGAGAGGATCGCAGTCACTGCTTGGCTGCGGAATCGAAATTCTTCTCTGCGTGCTTCTCTTCGGTAGGGGCCTCTTCCTTGTGGTGAAAATCAAGACCAAAGTGCGGCTCCGATTCTGTTCCGGTGATCTTGATTGGAATCTCCGTGCCCGCGCCGTCCTTGCTGAAGAATGGATCGACCGGTTTTAGAAGGATGGACTTCCATCCCGTCGTCATCTGTGACAATTTCGCATCCAACCGAGCCGTGCCGTGGAAATCGAAGGTCCGTCCGTCCAAGGTATATTCGCCGGTCATGTCGACATGCGTGCCCGGGATCAGGAAATGAAGCAGCGAGAAAGACAGAGTGCCGTTGTCTAAGGCAAACACTCCCTGCAGGTCGACAGGAACATCCTCTTCCGGGTGGTCTCGCGCCTCTTTGGGCCTACCCTGGGTGCGAAGGCTGAGCAAATCCAGCCGGGATTGAACCTTTTCATTGTTGAAATGCGCGCCCGATACGTGAAAATTACCCGCCAACTTCAATCGATTGGCAACATCCGCTTCGCCGGGGGGCAGGCTGAGCTTCGTCTTCATTGTCACCGGACCGGTCATCACCGGCGGGTTCGTGCGCACGCCGAGCTCAAGCAGATCTTCGATCCGCGCGTGGTCCATGACCACGTCGAGTTCTACATCGTGCCCGTGCAGATTGCTCACCCGGGTTACCGATCCGTTTGCCGTAAATGACGAATGAAGCAGCACGGCGTTCACCGGCTTCAGGTAAGTGTCCCCGTTGGTGCCGTCGACAATGGCATGAAACTCCGTGTGCAGCGGCACCGGGTGCCCGCTTGTCGCTATCCGGAAATCGGGCGTGTCGGTTTTTCCGTCCACCACAATATCGTCGAGGGTCCCGGAATATCGCCCGGTGGACGAGAGTATTCCTCCGATGCCCTTGATGGTGCTCAGGTCGGCCTTGCTGAAGGAATAGTCCCCCTGCACCGGCGTGTCCCGCGGGCTGTTTTCATCCCACGGTCCAAAGAGCCCGGTGGAGTGAATGTCTCCCACCGGCTTCGGGTTGACCAGGGTTGCATCGAAGCGCATCGGCTGGCGGGGACCAATGTCCTTCATCCTCAAATCGCCAATCGCAAACTCCAATGGCGGCTTGCCGGGTTTCGAGGTGTTGATCAACAGCTTCGTGTCCTCGCAAACGAATTTGTCGACAAAGATCGACATCTTTCTCGCTCGCGAACTCACGTTCGCAAGTTCCTGTCGTTGTCCCTTCGGAGGGATGTTTAGCTCCATCCCTCTCACGTACACGGTGTCCACATGTACGGCGGACCGAAACAGGTTTCGAATTCCGGCGTGAAAGTGAAATTCCTGCAGACTGATCAGGGGCTGCATACCTTCGGCGTAAGGATTCGGATCGGTCGGCCCGTAAATCTTCAGCCCGCTACCAGAAACCTCCAGCCCTTTGAGCACGGAAACGTCCAGCGCAGGCAGTTCAACCTTGCCCTTGAAACGATTCGATAGAGTTTCGATAACCCTGGCCCGCAAAATCGGTTGCGCTCGATCAACGACCAGACGAGCGAGTACGGCCGCACTAAGCAGAGCGATGCAGACGATTACTCCGATCAGTTTCCATCGGCGAGAGCTCTTTCCCGGTCGTATAGAAGAGTCTGTCATTCCAATCCATTAAGCTCGGGTGTCCCGCGTGGCATCAATACTGTCTTTCCTTTATCTGACGTCGGAACACGTGATATTTCGTCTTCTCAGACGGCTGCCTTCCAACCTCCAATGTCTTTCTGGTAATGTTTGGAGTCCGAGCCGTTAAGCTCCAGTGTGACGCCTGTCACAACTATTAAGTATCGCTCACCTGTAGGATGTGCAGTTGTGTACGGCGGATGATGATTCTTTCTCTGGAAAGGAAGGCCGCGTGATCGTTGGAGTTCCTAAGGAAAGCTATCCTGGAGAGCGCCGGGTCGCGCTGGTTCCCGCGGTGATTCCAGCTCTCGGCAAGGCCGGCCTCGAAGTCGTGGTCGAATCGGCTGCCGGTGCACAAGCTGGCTATCCCGATTCCGCCTACCTCGAGAAGGGTGGAAAGATTCTTCCCAATCGCGCTGCCGTATTTGCCGCCGCTGACATTATCGTGCAAGTGCTTTGCTACGGCTCGAATGACGTCACGGGCCAGGCCGATCTTCCTCTCTTGCGTCGCGATCAACTGCTCATCGGTTTTCTGCGTCCTTTTGGTTCCGCCGAAGTGATCCAGCAGATCGCCTCTGCCGGTGTCACCTCATTCTCCGTCGAACTTGTGCCCCGCACCACCCGCGCCCAAAGCATGGACGCGCTTTCGTCAATGGGCACCATCTGCGGATACAAAGCAGTGCTGTTGGCCGCCGAAACCTCCATCCGCATCTTTCCCATGATGACGACCGCCGCTGGCACCATCACGCCGGCCCGCGTCTTCGTCATCGGCGCCGGAGTAGCCGGCCTGCAAGCCATTTCGACGGCTCGCAGGCTGGGAGCCGTAGCTTCCGCGTATGACATGCGTGCCGCCTCCAAAGAGCAGGTGCAAAGCCTCGGCGGCCGCTTCGTCGAATTGCCGATCGAAGCCAAAGATGCGCAAGACGCCCGCGGCTACGGCACTGCACAGGACGAAACGTTTTACGCCCGCCAACGTGAACTCCTCACGCGGATAGTAGCAGAGAGTGATGTCGTCATCACCGCTGCCGTGATTCCTGGCAAGAAATCGCCGGTGCTCATCACAGAGGACATGGTGAAAGGCATGGCTCCCGGATCGGTAATTGTCGACCTCGCCTCCGAGCGCGGCGGCAACTGCGAACTCACGCGCACCGGAGAAACCGTGAAAGCGCACGGCGTGACCATTATCGGTGCCATCAATCTGGCGAGCAGCGTCCCCTACCATGCCAGCCAGATGTACGCCCGCAATGTCGCTACGTTTCTCGCCTATATCGTGAAGGACGGCAAGCTGCAGCTGAATCTGCAGGACGAGATCATCCGCGAAACCATGGTCACCCGTGGCGGCGAAATCGTAAACGCCAGAGTGCGGGATTTCTTCAAACTGCCAGCATTAGTGGTGCAGTGATAGTCAGAGTCAGTAGAGTCTTTGTCATCCTGAGCGGAGCAAGAGGACGCGAAGCGGCCTCTCGCGCAGTCGAAGGATCCCTATAGCCATGCGCTGGTGCCGGCTGTAGAGATCCTTCGGCTTCGCAACAGCCCGCTATCGCGAGCTGTTGCTGCGCTCAGGATGACAGTGAGACTGGGAATAAGGAAATGCCTATGAGCTCTAATCTGATCGACGCACTATTCATCTTCATGCTGGCCTGCTTCATCGGCTTTGAAGTCATCCGGCACGTTTCGCCTCTACTGCATACGCCGCTGATGTCGCTCACCAATGCCCTCGATGCGATCGCGGTCGTCGGCGCCATCGTGCTGGTCGGCGAGCGCAAGAGCGAGTTCGCCACCGTGCTGGGCGTGATCGCCATCATCGCTGCCACCAGCAACGTGGTCGGCGGATTCCTTATTACCGACCGCATGCTCAAAATGTTCAAGTCCAGCCGCCCGGTGAAAAAATAAATGAACCCCGATTTCGCCGGAAGCCAATACGTCATCGAATTCACCTACCTCATCGCCAGCGCTCTGTTTATTTTCTCGCTGAAGTGGATGAGTTCGCCCGCCACCGCCCGCCACGGCATTTGGGCCGGCGAAGTCGGCATGGTGCTGGCCATTGCCGGAACTCTGCTTCGCCACGGCATCGTCGACTGGAAGTGGATCATCATCGCGCTGGTACTCGGCAGCGGCATCGGCGTTCCCCTCGGCATGGTGCAGATGACCGCCGTCCCTCAGCGAACCGCACTCAGCCACGCCTTTGGAGCGCTCTGCGTCACCTTGGTCGGCACGGCTGAGTTCTATCTGGGAACGCAGAACCACTCGAAGTTCGGATTGTCGGTGCTCTCCATGGAAGTAATTCTTGGAGGCCTCACCGTCACCGGCAGCCTTATGGCGGCAGGCAAGCTCCAGGAGATCCTGCCCCAGCGGCCGATCACTTATAAGGGACAGAACCTCGTCAACTTTCTGCTGCTAGCCGTCGCGATCGCCAGCGCTGTTTATCTCGTCCTGCATCCCGAAGCCAAGCAATTGTTCCCGCTGATTGTCGGTATCTCGCTAATCTTCGGAGTCCTCCTGATCATCCCCATTGGCGGTGCGGACATGCCCACCGTCATCTCTTTATTAAATGGCTATGCCGGCCTCTCTGCCGCCGCCATGGGATTCGTTCTTCAGAACAAGCTCCTCATCATCGCCGGCGCCCTCGACGGTTCTTCCGGACTCATCCTCTCGGTGATCATGTCGAAGGCCATGAACCGATCGTTCACCAACGTCCTGTTCGGCGCCTTCGGGCAAGTGCAGGCCGCAGCCGCTGGTAGCGCGGAAGCCAAGCCAGTTCACAGCGCCACTCCCGAGGAAGCCGCTGCAATTCTGGCCGCAGCCAACAAAGTGGTCATCGTCCCCGGCTATGGAATGGCGGTAGCCCAGGCGCAGCACAAAGTTCGCGAACTCTACGACATCCTCACCAAAAAAGGAGTCGACGTTCGCTTCGCCATCCATCCTGTTGCCGGACGCATGCCCGGCCACATGAACGTCCTGCTCGCCGAAGCCGACATCCCCTACGACCGCCTCATCGAAATGGACGATATCAACGGCGACTTCCCCCAAACCGACGTGGCCCTGGTCATCGGCGCCAACGACGTCACCAATCCCGCCGCGCGCAACGACCAATCCAGCCCCATCTTCGGCATGCCCATCCTCGATGTCGACAAAGCCCACACCGTCATGGTCATCAAACGCAGCATGAGCCCCGGCTTCGCCGGCATCGACAACCCCCTCTATTACCTCGACAACACCCTGATGCTCTTCGGCGACGCCAAACAGTTTGTGGGCGCGATCGTGCGCGAATTGGGCGGACACTAGCTCTGTCATCCTGAGCGCGGTCGAAGGATCCCTTTCAACTCGACGACTGATGAAGCTTCCTCCAGCGTGATATTCTATTAACTCCGGCTGCGGACCGTTTAGCGGAAATTCCCTCGCAGTTTCAGAAGCAGCTTCCAGAAGAAGCTTCCCTGTAGAAGCCCAGAAGAAGAGAACTTATAAATCATGCTTTCAGTCAGTAATGTTTCCATGCGCTACGGCGCCAAAATCTTGTTCGACGAAGTCTCCACGGCGTTCACGCCGGGAAAGCGCTATGGCCTCACCGGCCCCAACGGTTCAGGAAAGTCCACGTTCATGAAGCTGCTCAGCGGCGAACTGGAGCCGCAAAAAGGCACGGTCGTGCGTCCTCGAAAGCTCGGTGTCTTGAGCCAGGACCAGTTCGCCTTCGACGCCTTTACGGCAGTGGACACCGTCATCATGGGCAACAAGCGCCTGTGGGCGGCGATGCAGGAGCGCGATGCGATCTATGAAAAGCACGATATGACCGACGAAGACGGCATGAAGCTTGGCGAGCTCGAAGGCATTGTCGGCGAAGAGGACGGCTACACCGCGGAGAGCGATGCCGCCATTCTGCTCGACGGCCTGGATATTCCCGAAGATCTCCACGGCCGCAAGATGTCCGAACTGCAGGGCGGCCAAAAAGTTCGCGTGCTTTTGGCGCAGGCGCTATTCGGTCACCCGCAAGCATTACTGCTCGACGAACCCACCAACAACCTCGACTTGGATTCGATCCACTGGCTGCAGGGATTTCTGAATGCCTACGACGGTGTCGTCATCGCCATCTCGCACGACCGCCATTTCCTGAACAGCATCTGCACTCATATCGCCGACATCGACTACGAGACCATCATCACCTACACCGGATCGTATGACGAGATGGTGCTGGCCAAAACGCAAGTCCGCTCGCAGATCGAATCCCAAAATGCTCAGCGCGAAAAGAAAATTTCCCAGTTGAACGAATTCATCGCGCGCTTCGCCGCCGGCACGCGTTCCAGCCAGGTTCAATCGCGGCGCAAGGAAGTGGAGCGCTTGCAGGTCACGGAACTGGCTAAATCGAACATCCAGCGCCCGTACATCAAGTTTGAGCAGAAGCGGCCCTCCGGCAAACATATTCTCGAAGTCGAGCACCTCAGCAAGGCTTATGGCGACACTCCCGTTATTCGCGACTTCACTGCCAGCATCACCCGCGGCGAACGAATTGCGCTCATGGGCCGCAACGGCGCAGGGAAGACCACGCTGGTGAATGCGCTCCTTGCCAATTCGCCAACCACCCCCGAAGCCGAGTTGCGCAAGACCAGTGGCTACGACGGCCCGTTCGTCGACTCTGGCAAGGTGATCTGGGGACACGAGGCTTCAATCGGATACTTCGCCCAGGACCATCGCAGCCTAATCGAAGGCGGCACAACGGTTCTGGAATGGCTGCATCAATGGAATCCGGCTGCGGTCGGCGAAGAAATCCGCGGCCTTCTCGGGCAGATGCTTTTCCAGCGCGAGGAAGCGACGAAATCCACCAGCGTACTTTCCGGTGGCGAAGCCGCGCGGCTGCTCTTTTGCAAGCTGATGTTGCAGAAGCCGAACGTTCTTGTGCTCGACGAGCCCACGAACCACCTAGACCTGGAAGCCATCAACGCGCTAAACATTTCTCTGCAGCGCTACCAGGGAACGGTGTTTCTGGTAACCCACGATCACGATTTAATCGACGAGGTTGCGACCCGCATCTGGCACTTCGAGAGCGACCACAAGATCACCGACTTCAAGGGAACGTACGAGGAATATCAGGCCGCGGTCGCAGTGTAACCCATGCTCAATTGTCATGTTGAGCGAAGACGAGAAGGACCGTTAAGTCCTTCCCGTCGTAGTCGAAACATCCCTATTTCCTAATTGCTCTGTGGATGCAGTGGAGAAGACGTAGGGATGCTTCGACTCCGAGATGAGAATTGCCGCGCAATTCTCATCTCTCCGCTCAGCATGACAATTCGCTGCTAAAATTAGTCCGTTGCACCATTTTCGCGGCATGTAAATCATCCAGGTTCTCCACAGATTTCCACAAGGCTTTGCTGTTGCGTTTCAGCAGCCCCTTGCGGATAATGACGGCGATGTATCCTTGCGCCGATTTTGAGCGCGAGAGGTTGTGAGCGTCTTGTACAGTCGAGCTGATTTACTCAGGATTCTTCATCTCAATCCGCGCCAGTTGGCGAACTGGGAGCGCGCGGGTCTGATCGCGGCTTGCCCATCGTATTCTTTTGCCGACCTGCTGAAGATCAAGAAAGTCCGCGACTTGTGCGCCATGAAAGTGCGTCCGGCGGTGATTCGCCAGTCGCTTGAGGCTATGCAGAGGCAGGCGGCGGGTATGGGAAATCCCCTGGTCGAAGCGGGCGCTTCGTCCACCAGCAGGCACCGCGTTGCCTTTCGTCACGAAGGCAAATTGCTCGAACCCATAGCCGGACAGTTTGTAATGGATTTCGCCGCGCGGGAAAAAGTTGTCACTACCACTACGATTCCCGACGCCGAGCCCACACCGCGTGAAGATGAAGCCGCGGCCTGGTTCGCCCGTGGTATTGCACTCGAGGAAGATCCGGCCACACAGACCGAAGCGCTCGCCGCCTACCAGAAGGTTCTCGAGTTCCAGCCCAACCATGCGGCCGCCCATATCAACCTGGGTACGCTTTACTACAACCGCCAGGATTTCGCGTCGGCGGAGAAGCACTACCGTGCAGCATTGCAAGCCGACCCGCGCTACGCCTTAGCGTACTTCGACCTCGGCAACGTTCTCGACGAAACTGGCCGCGTGCAGGAGGGCATTCAGACCTACAAGCAGGCCGTCCAACTCGCTCCCACCTATGCCGACGCGCATTACAACCTTGCCCTCGCCTACGAGAAAGTTCGCGAGCCTCGCAAGGCCCTGAAACACTGGCAAGCCTATATCAAGCTCGATACCGCAGGCCCGTGGTCCGTGCACGCCCGCAATCAAATCCAGCGCATCCTGCAAGCTGACGCATTGAAGCTGGTTCATTCGCGTCGCGGCTAGCAGTCACCATGTAGGGACAGCCGCCCCGGCTGTCCGTCGGGCGAAGCTCGACTGTTTTCCCATCAAGTCTGTCCAGCCGCGTGCTGTCGCCAGAGATGCTAAAATCCTAAGTTCGCCATTCCTCCGCCTGAAGGTTTTTATGCCCGAGACCCTCCAATCCCCCGTTCCCACGCCCCTAACCACCCTCACAGAGGACGAGATCCTCTTTCGCGACAACATCCGCCAGTTCGCCGACGACAAAATCCGTCCCCTGGTCAGAGAGATGGATGAGAAGGGCATCTTCGAAAAAGATCTCATCCATGAATTCTTCCAGCTCGGGCTGATGGGCATCGAAATCCCGGAGCAGTACGGCGGCGGCGGAGCCAAATTTTTCGAAGCCATTCTCGCAGTGGAGGAATTGTCGCGCGTGGATGCGTCGGCCGGCGTCGTCGTAGACGTCCAGAATACGCTGGTCAACAATGCTCTCTTGCGCTATGGCAGCGCCGACCAAAAGAAGCGCTATCTGCCCAAAATGGCTGCCGAAACAGTCGGCGCCTATGCTCTCAGCGAGGCAGGCTCCGGCTCCGATGCCTTCGCCCTGCGAACCCGCGCCGAACTCAAGGGCTCGGATTACGTGCTCAACGGCCGCAAGCTCTGGATCACTAACGGCAAAGAGGCTGGACTCTTCATCCTGTTCGCCACCCTCGATCCCTCGGCCGGATACAAAGGCATCACCGCGTTCCTCATCGAGAAAGATTTCCCCGGCTTCAGTGTCGGGAAGAAAGAAGACAAGCTCGGCATTCGCGCCTCTTCCACCTGCGAGCTCATTCTTGAAGACTGCCGCGTCCCCAAGGAAAACGTCCTCGGCGAGCCCGGCAAAGGCTACAAGATCGCCATCGAGACCTTGAACGAAGGCCGGATCGGCATCGGAGCTCAGATGATCGGCGTTGCCCGCGGTGCCTGGGAGTTTGCGGCCAAGTACGCGCAGGAGCGCAAACAATTCGGCAAGCCCCTCGCGGATTTTCAGGGCATCCAGTTCCAGATTGCGCAAATGGCCACCGAGATCGAAGCCGCCCGCCTCATGGTTTACAACGCCGCTCGCATGAAGGATGCCGGCGTGAACTTCGTGAAAGAAGCCGCAATGACCAAGCTCTTCGCTTCGCAAGTCGCCGAGCGCGTCACCTCGCTGGCCATCGAAATTTACGGTGGCTACGGCTTTACCAAGGATTATCCCGTGGAGAAATATTGGCGCGACGCCAAAATCGGCAAGATCTACGAAGGCACGTCCAACATGCAGTTGGCCACTATCGCCAAACTTGTGCTCGGTGCGAAGTAAGCTTGCCCGAGGTGGATGAAAATGAAACGATTGCTGGAAGTCGTGCTCACGTGTGCCGTACTGTTGCTATCTCAGGCCGGCGCGCAAGAAACTGGCGCCAAACCCGCCCCGTTCCAGGCCGTTCCCGAACTCCCCTACCGGGTCGTACCGAACTTCTTTAAATTCCCAAAGGAAATGATTCCGGGTGAAGCCTCCGCGGTCGCTGTGAATTCGAAAGGCCACATATTCCTATTCCAACGCACCAAGCCCATGCTCGCCGAGTATGACGCGAAGGGCAACTTCATTCAGAGTCTCGGCGAAGGTCTCTTCTTGCATCCACATGGCTTGCGCATCGACGCCGACGACAATCTTTGGACGACCGATGACGGCAGCCATCTTGTGCTCAAACTGGATCCGTCCGGCGACGTCCTGCTGGTCCTGGGAAGAATCAACACCGGTGCAGAAGCAAATTGGCTGTTCAACAAGCCGGCCGACGTGGCTTTCGGCAAGAACGGCGACATTTACGTCGCCGATGGCTATGGCAATTCCCGCGTCGTGAAGTTTGATCGTGACGGTAATTACCTAAAGACCTGGGGAAAATACGGAACCGGCGTCGGTGAATTCAACTTGCCTCACTCGGTTGCGGTCGACAACCAAGGCCGCGTCTATGTTGGCGACCGCGAGAATCAGCGCATACAGATCTTTGATTCGGACGGCAAATTCATCCAGGAATGGACTGGCGTCGGCTACCCCTACGGTCTGTTGATTACCCCGGATCAGCACATTTGGATGGTGGATGGTGGATATGATCGTATTGTCGAATTCGATCAGAACGGCAAGATCGTGGGGGCCTTCGGTGAGCCTGGCCATAAACCCGGCCAAATGGCCTGGGCTCACTTCATGGCCATAGGGCTGGATAAGACGATCTACGTCGCCGATGTGTTGAATTGGCGCTTCGATGTATTCGCCCCCACCGCGCCGACCGGCAACATGACCAGGTACATCCCTTCGGTAAGAATGTTTTGGGGCTCCGTGCCGAGTGTCGGATGGACTTCGCAGCAGACCTCCATTCCCTTCAAGTAGATTTCTAGCGAGATGATCGTTGATTTCGCTGGGCTCCGGCCTCGCGAAAGGCGCGTCCAGCGCCTGTTTTGACCGCGTCGGTGCACTGCCTTCATCAAATCCCGTTGCTCATTATGTGCATTCCGTTGCACTTAGACTCCGAAAGGTGAGCCACGGAAATCTACCTAACTTGCATGAATCCAACGCCTTCCAGCCAGCTCTGCTATTGGAGTACAAGCTGCAACCTCCATTGTGCCTGCCGTTGCAGGCCAGACCGGAGTTGCACTTGACCACTTTGTTCGCTAACACGCCCGTAGCACCGGTTGCAGCTCCAAAGAAGCCCCGGACCCTTCTGCCATTACTCGTCCTGGTCTTCGTTGCTTCCTACGGTCTTATGACCCTGCTCATCGTCGAGCAAGGCGAAACCATTCAAGCGCAGCGCAATCTCATTAAGGTTTTGCTCGTCGACAGCAAGGAACTTTGGACCTCGAAGGGCAAAGCCCAGGCGGACAAGTTAGCCCAGGCGCAAACCCAGGCCCAGAAGCCTTCTGACCGAGGCGCGTCGACCCGCGGGCAAGTTCCATCGGTTCGCACTCCGTCAACCCAGACTCCGTCGACCCAGGCCCCGTCAACCCAGGTACCACAGCACCATTCCCAAAACCATGCAGGCAAGAGTATGAAGCCCGACATCCAGCTTCCACCTGTGCCTGCTTCGGATTTGGGAGATCAACGTCGAGTTGTAATTACGCTTTAGAGCCACGGTTCCCCCGGTAGAACGCGCCATCAACGTTGTTGAAAGTTTGCAAGCAGTGAAGGCCCTGACCCTAGCCTTGTTGTTCAGTATGACGGTTGCGAAACCCGCGCAGCCAGACCGGCGCCCGTCCGGCCACGTCGAGCAGCACTCTAAGGGCGGACGATGGTACTTCGCTGCCAGCGGCCATGCCGTTTACTGCTACGGACCCGTGATGACCCTGCCGCAAGCCAACGGCGATCTCCAGAAGGTAGCCACATTTTGCCGCGACGGCAGAGCCGTGGTTCCGCTGAAAGACTAACAGCGTCGAGCCCCTCCCAGTGGTGGTGTCATCCCACGCGAAGCGAGGGACCTCACTGCATCGCATCCCGCCCATTTGCATCTCTATCTTTAATGCCCGAACTCCCCGAGGTTGAAACTATCGCCCGCGGCCTTGCCAAGCGCGTCTGTGGTGATGTTATCGAATCCGTCTGGTTGGGTCAGAAGCCTGAAGTGCTCAAATCTCCCGCGCGGGAGATCGTTGCTACCCTGGAAAATCGCCGCATTCTTGCCGTCCGCCGCGTGGGCAAACACATTGTCTTCGATCTGGCGCGTGTGCCTCGGACACGCCTTCGGCAAGCTCAGGGCCGGGCCTTGTCCGAGAAAAGCCGTAACCCCAAATCGCGGCCTCCAGTTCCAGATACTTCCACAAGAATCTCCGCGCAATTCATCGTTCACCTCGGTATGACCGGCCGCTTGCAGTTCTGCGAGCCGCAATCAGAAATTCTCAAGCACACACACGCCATCCTGAAGCTGGCCTCGGGCAGGGAACTCCGCTTCATCGATCCCCGCCGTTTCGGACGGTTGAGCGTCGCTATGGACGGTGACTTTGACGCTGGCGGCATTGAGCCTCTCGAAGCCGATCGCGACCACTTCCTCGCACTCTTTCGCGGCCGCAAAACCCCGATCAAGAGCGCTCTGCTGAATCAGAAACTCCTGCGCGGAGTAGGAAACATCTATGCCGATGAATCCTTGTTCCGCGCCGGAATTCGCCCCCGCCGCCGTGCCTCCACCATCACTCGCGACCAACTGGCCAAGCTGCTCACTTCCATAAAAGAAGTTCTTCGCGAGGCGATTGCCCTGGGCGGCTCGTCGATCTCGGACTATGTTGACGCGGACGGCGAAGAAGGCTTCTTCCAGTTGCAGCACCGCGTGTATGGCCGCGAAGGCGAGCCCTGTCTCGTCTGCAAAACGCCCATCAAACGCATCGTGATCGCCGGCCGCAGCAGCCACTACTGCCCCGGCTGTCAGGAATAACAGCGCAATCAAGTGCGCCGAATCATGTGGCGACAGCCGCCCTCGGCTGTCCGGTCGAGCGAAGCTCGACGGTTTGTTCTTCAAGACCGCTCTGTCGCGATTCTGATAATCTCCCCGCATGCCTGATTTCTCCATCGGAGTCGATCTCGGTGGTACCAACTTGCGCATCGCCGCCGTCAGCGCTAAAGGACAGCTCCTCGAGAAAGTTACTCTCGCCACCAAGGTCGCCCTCGGCCCCAACTACGTCATTACTGAAATGTGCGATGCCATTCAGCGCCTCGGCGCCAAGCATAAAACGGAAGGCAAACTCCTGGGCGCGGGCATCGGCGTCCCCGGCCTCGTCGACGTTCAAACCGGAGTAATGCGGAAGGCCGCTAACCTCCCCGGCTTTGAAGACTATCCTGCGGGGGCCGAAATCGAGCGCCGCTTGGGCACTCGCGTGGTGGTTCAAAACGACGCGAAAGTTGCCGCGCTCGGCGAGCAGTGGCTTGGCGCGGCCCGCAGCATCGCAAATGTTGCGTTACTAACACTGGGAACCGGCATCGGCGGCGGAATCATTCTGGAAGGAAAAATCTGGTACGGTATGAATGGCCTGGCCGGCGAGTTCGGCCACATTACCGTGGAGCCCGAAGGCCTTCCCTGCGGCTGCGGCAACCGCGGATGCGCCGAGCGCTACGCTTCCGCTAGCGCGATTGCGCGCATGGTGCGCGAGGCGATCGCCACCGGAGCAGCGCCATCCCTCGCGCGAGCCGTCTCCTCTGACGCCGAGTTCGGAGCCAAGTCGATTTACGACCTTGCAACCCAGGGCGACGAACCCGCCCGCCGCATCTTCCGCACCTTCGGACGTTACCTCGGCATCCTGCTCGCCAACCTGGTCAATACCTTGAACCTCGAGATGTACGTCCTCGGGGGCGGGGTTGCCAGCGCCTGGGATGCTTACGCCCCCGCCATGTTCGAAGAGCTCCGGACACGCTCGCTCGTCTACGCCGCCACTGCTCCGGAGGTTCCTGTGAAGCCAGTGTGCGGACAGCCTCCCTCGGCTGTCCAGGCCGAGCGCAGCTCGGCAGCTACCGGCCACTCCGCTAATCCTTCGCTGCAAACCGATCGCGACAACCGAAAAACCATCATCACCCTCGCCTTGCTCGGGAGCGATGCCGGACTCTATGGAGCGGCGAGGGCGGCGGTGCTGGCAGGAGAAAGTTTTCCTTCCAGATCTGCATGAAGAGGTTGACCCTATTTACCAGTAACATGCTTATTTATAATGAGATGGATATATCAGGATTTATCTTGATTTATCACGATAAAGACATAAGATATAAGTCAAACAAGGAGGTGGGGTCCATGGCAGCCGTGACGACGAAGAAGTTCACCCCTCAGATTGACGCTGAGCTCTATGAGGAATTTGTTGCGGTTGCCGAGCAGAATGGGCAGACCAAGCGGCATGTTCTCGAGCAGGCTTTGAGGTTCTACCTGCACAACGTGGTTCCATCCCACCATCTGGTCCGTACTGAGGTGATGGACGCTTTCGAGCAGTCGGTCGCTCGTAACCGTGACCTGCTGCAGCGCCTCGCCAAGTAAATGTCAGAATACATCACGGTAGCGGAAGTCTACCGGATGCAGCATCGATTAATCGAGATGTTCGGCGGTCTCCATGGCGTCCGCGATAAAGGCGCTATCGAGGCCGCGGTTTTTCGTCCGCAGATCGGCTACTACAATTCCATCGAGGAAGAAGCGGCCGCGCTGATGGAATCGTTCGGCAATAACCACGGGTTCCTTGACGGCAATAAACGGATTGCCTTCACTGCCGCCGACGTCTTCCTTCGCCGCAATGGCTTTTACATCGATGTCGGAGGCCCGGACGGTTACGAGTTCATCGCCGGCTCGATGGACCGGCAGGAATTCCGCTTCCCCCAAATCCTCGACTGGATCCGTCAGCACAGAAAGCCGCTTGTGTGACACTCTTCTCTACGGTCTAATCCTGCCCCTAATCCACATGAATTTGTCTTCGTCCACGTAATGTTCCCGCAGCCCCTAAGAAAAACCGGTTCTGCTCCTCTCTCCCAATTGTCACGCGAATGCAGTGCGCCGCTCCCCAAGGCCCCATCGGCCGCACGGCAACGCCTTCCTCCTGCAATCGATTGGCGAAGGCCGCCGCGTCTTCTCCCAGGTCGCAAAACAGAAAATTCGCGGAAGTCGGAACCACGCGATATCCAAGTGCCGCTAATCCGTCAGCAAGAATTCGAGCCTGCGCGGCATTGTTCTCGACCGTTTCTTGAATGTGGTTCTCATCCTCCAGCGCAGCCAACGCGGCTGCTTGTCCCACCGACGACACAGAGAATGTGTTTCTCATGCGCGCGCAATAACCCAGCAATTCGGCTGGGCCGAGGCCATATCCCACCCGCAGGCCGGCCAGTCCATGCGCCTTCGAAAAGCTTCGCAGCACTACCAGACTCGCGCCCTTTCGCACATACTCGAGCGAGTTCGGATAGGTAGTCTTCCGCAATGCCGCGAAGTGTAATGCAAATTCGTAATAAGCCTCATCGATCACCACGACTACATGCTCGGGAATGCGCGCCAGAAATTGCTCTACCGCCGCTGCATCTACCGCCGTCCCTGTGGGATTGTTAGGGTTTGCCAGAAAAACGATGCGCGTCTTCCCGTTGATCGCCGTGAGAATTGCGTCCAGATCGAAGCAGTCGTCGCGCATGGCTGCTTCAATCAACTGCCCGCCCGCAGCCTTCACCGCCATCGAGTAGATAATGAATGAGCGCTTGCTGGTTACCGCATTCAGTCCCGGCCCGAGCAGCGTCTGGCAAAGCAAGCTGATTAACTCGGTCGAGCCCGCGCCCACCAGCACTTGCTCTGGAGGCACCCCGTGAAGCTTGGCCAGATTCCAGCGCAACTTGCTGCAACCGTCGTCAGGATAAAAGTTCGCGGTAGCTATGTCGCGCCGCATCGCATGGAGGGCGCCCGGCGAAGGTCCAAAAGGATTTTCGTTGGAATCAAGCTTGATCAGCTGCGCGCGGCGCTCAATCTCCGCCGGAGCCGGGGCACGGTTAGCAGTACCCATCTCACGAGCGGGCTTGGAGACCAGATCAAAAAGCGGCTCATCTTTGCCGCTCATCATGCCACGGAGCTCTTCGTTCGCGCTATCGGTTTTCCGCAGGCAGTGCGCAGGCGATCCACTTCCTGCGTGGTCAACGCGCGGAACTGTCCGGGTGGAACATCGAGGGTCAGCGGCCCGTACCGGACCCGCTTGATTTTCTCCACATGGTGTCCAACTTTTTCAAACATGCGCCGAATCTCGCGATTGCGTCCCTCAATCAACGTGACCTCATACCACGGATTGTTCGCTTCCTTGATCAGGCGAATCCCCGCCGGCGCCGTCCGCACCCGGCGTCCATCCTCGGTCGCAATCGAAACTCCCCCGCGCAACTTCTCCAGCGATTCGGCGCTCGGCACTCCTGCAACTTTCACCACATAGGTCTTCGGCACCTGGGACGCCGCTTTCATCAACTTGTTCGCCAGCGCGCCGTCGTTGGTTAAAAGGAGCAGGCCCTCGCTGGCATAGTCCAGTCGCCCCACCGGATACACACGCTTCTTGACGCCGCGGATCAGTTGCATCACCGTCGGCCGATTTTCCGGATCTTTTACCGTGGTCACGTAGCCTTTGGGTTTATTCAGCAGCAGGTAGACATGCATCTGCGCCCCCTGCAGCAGCTTTCCGTCGACACGAATGTGATCGACTTCCGGGTCCGCTTTGGTTCCCAGTTCCGTTACCACGGCCCCGTTCACCTTTACATGCCCGGCGCTGATCAGTTCCTCGGCCTTGCGTCGGGAAGCAATTCCGGCGGCGGCAATAATTTTTTGCAGGCGTTCAGCAGGCATTTGTGAGAACTTCCAAATAAGAAATTCACGGCTGCGTACAATCCCGTGGAAGAGGGGCCCTTTAAGGGCCGCGTAAAGCGTGCACAATTACTCGGGGCTTCAGTCCCTGTGGTCGCACTTTGTTCCGCCCGCGGCGGTTTACTCTTTCTGCGCAGCCGACTCCGCGATCTCATCTGTGTGGGCAGGGTCGGTTGCTTGAGCCGCCTCATCCGCCGGAATCAACTCGTTCTGAAACGAAGCTGCCACCAACTTCTCGAACTCTTCCATGCTGGGCAGCTCGCTAATGTCCTTCAACCCAAAGCGCATCAGGAATTCTTTCGTCGTCTTGTAAAGAATCGGGCGCCCGATCACCTGCTTGCGCCCAGCCGTAGTGATCAGCTTGCGATCCAGCAATGTAGCAATCACCCCGCCAGAATCCACGCCGCGAATCTCGTTGATCTCCGGAACCGTGGCGGGCTGCTTATAGGCGATCACCGCTAGTGTTTCCAGAGCGGGCAGTGACAGTCGAATCGGCGGCTTCAGGCTCTTCGCAAAACTGCGTACCACCTCATGCTGTTCCGGCTTCGTCGACATGCGATACCCGCCCGCGACCTGCCGCACCTCTATTCCATGATCAGGTGCACCGTAATCCGCAACCAGTTCTTCCAGCGCCGCGCGCACGCGCGATTTGACCTCAGCTTCATCCGCCGCGCCGTCGGCCATCACAGACTCTTTGACGAGCTGGATCATCTGCTCGGTCGTGATCGGCGTCTCTGCCGCATAAATAATCGCTTCGATTTGAGCTTTCAGACTCATAGAAGAAACTGGTCAGGGTTCAGTGGCTAGTGGTCAGAAAAATCGGTGGCTCTGAACTGGCCCCTGATCACTGCCCACTGACCACTGCTTTTTCATCTCCAATCATCTCTTACAGCTGCCCGCTCCGCCATGATTTCTTCGAAATGCGTATGCTTGCGCACCGCTATCTCGCCAAACAGTTGATCCTGCCGCACCTGGATCGCCTGCAGCCGCACCATCTCCAGCAACGCCAGAAACATGCACACCAGCGCCTGCCGCGACGGGACCCGCAACAAAAGTTGCTTGAGCCGGATCGGCCTCGATTCCAACTCCAGCCGCCGCCGCAGATAATCAATCATCTGCCCGACGGTAACGGTGTCCTCGTTGACGTTGATGACCGGCCTCGTTCGCACTCGCTCAAGAATCTGCTGGAACGTCTTCACCAGATCGATCACGTCGGCCGCCATCTCCGGCTCTGTGCCGTCGGCATCCATGAATTCCTTCAATGCCGGATTCGTCAGCACAGCATCTTCAATCTGCTGCTTCTGCAAAAGCATCTGCGCCGCAGACTTGAACTTCTCATGCTCCAGAAGGCGGTTCACCAGCTCCGTACGCGGATCCTCCAACTCCTCCGCCCTCGCCGATGGATCCCGGGGCAGCAGCATTTTCGACTTGATGTGAATGAGCACCGCGGCCATATAAATGAAGTCAGCCGCCACGTTAACATCCAGCTCGCGAATCTTCTCCACGTAAGCCAGATACTGCGCTGTAATCCGCGCGATGGGAATGTCGTAGATGTCGATGTCCTGCTTGCGAATCAGATCAAGCAGCAAGTCGAGCGGACCTTCGTACACATCGGTTACCGAAATCGCAAACGGAGAATCGCTCTCCTCTTTCTTTGTCGCCTCCTTCGACGGTTTCGCGCCTGCAACAATCGCAGATACGGCGACCGGCTTATCGATGCTGGTAGTGAGCTTGATCTCTTCATTCATCGAGAATCTTGTTGTCATCCTGAGCGAAGCGAAGGACCTATGCACTCTGCCCCCGCCACGCTACGCAGTGTTCAATTTAGGTGGTTCGTACTCGAGCGACATCCCCATGGCGGCACGCACGTCACTCATGGTCTCGGCCGCCGCTTTACGCGCCCGTTCCGTGCCTGCCTCAAGAATATCCCAAGCCAGCCGCGGATTCTCTTCGAATTTCTTGCGCCTCTCCTGCATCGGATTCAGCAGCTGCACCAGAGCATCCGCCGCCCAGCCTTTGCACTCGATGCACCCAATACTCGCGGAGCGGCAGCCCTCATACACCTTCGCCATCGTCTCTTTGCTGCTGAAAATCTTATGCAGATCGCCCACCGGACAAACATCCGGATTCCCCGGATCCGATCGCCGCACCCGCGCTGGATCAGTCACCATTGTCTTCAACTTCTGCCGCACCACCGGCTCCGGATCCGTCAACAAGATCGTATTTCCGTATGATTTCGACATTTTCCGACCATCGGTCCCCGGCAGCTTGGGCGCAGGCGTGAGCAAAGATTTCGGCTCAGGAAAAACTTCGTCGTAGAACCCGTTGAACCTCCGCGCAATTTCCCGCGTCAGTTCCACGTGCGCGACCTGATCTTCGCCCACCGGCACCACGTCCGCCTTGTAAACCAAAATGTCCGCCGCCTGCAGCACCGGATAGCCCAGAAAGCCGTACGTTCCCAAGTCTTTGTCCGTGATGTTTTCGCGTTGTTCTTTGTAGGTCGGAACCCGCTCCAGCCAGCCCAGCGGCGTGATCATCGAGAACAGCAGGTGCAGTTCGGCATGCGCCGCCACGTGCGATTGAATAAAGATGACGGACTTCTCGGGATCGAGCCCCGCGGCCAGCCAATCCAGCGCTACTTCCAGCGAATTCTCCTTGACCCGCGAGGTGTCGGCGTAGTCGGTCGTGAGCGCGTGCCAGTCGGCGACCATGAAGAAACACTGATACTCATCCTGCATGCGCACCCAGTTATCGAGCGCGCCCACATAATTTCCCAGGTGAAGCTTTCCGGTCGAGCGCATGCCGCTGAGAACGCGTTTACGTAGGCTGGTCGAAATTGTCATCGAGTCTTCAAGAAGCCGTCACGGGCGCACTGGCACCACAGCGCCCACATTCAAAGGTTGCGGCAACATGCAGAGTATTGTCGATACTACCATGCAGGGCGCGGATTTCGGGTTCGAAGTAGCGCCCAGGCGGTTCCGGTTGATTGTCATCCTGAGCAAGCGTTTTTTGCGCAGCGAAGGATCTGGGCGGGCCGCGGCGAAGCGTCGCGTTTTTGGCGATGCAATAATCGCGCGTCTGGCTCGCTTCCTTATCAGACCGGGCCGCTACGCTCACCGCGGAGGTTTCCGAATGCCTTATAATTCGCCCTCCACATCCGCATGTCACATCTTGCCCGCAAACTACGCCTGACCGATTACTTCACTTTAGCCTGGGGCACCATGGTTGGCGTCGGATGGCTGGTGGTCATGGACGACTGGCTGCTGCGCGGCGGGGCATTGGGGGCCCTGCTCGGCTTCGCTGTCGGAGGCGCGGTGCTGTTCCCCATCGGCTGGGTCTATGGCAGGCTCGTCGCCGCGATGCCCGACGCCGCCGGCGAAATCGCTTACACCGCCGCAGCTTTTTCCCGCCCCGTCAGTTTTTCCACCGGATGGATGATGGTGCTCGCCTATTTCATCGTGTGTCCCTGGGAGGCCGTAGCGGTTGGCCGCATCGCGGGCTACATCTTTCCGTCGCTCGATTCCTTCGAAATTTACCGCGTCGCCGCGAGCCCAATTTACCTTCCCCACCTGATCATCGGCCTCGGTCTCACCGCGCTGCTCACCACGCTGAACTATCGCGGCATCCGTCTCAGCGCGACTTTCCAAAATTGGACCGTCCTCGGAACGCTGGCTTTATTCATCGTCTTCGTCGCTGTCGGCGCCAGCAAAGGATCGACGCGAAACTTTCCGCCGCTCTTTACTCACGCGCCTCTGGTTTCGTTCCTGCTCGTGGTTCAGATCGTCCCTTATTTCATGACCGGCTTCGAATCCGTGAGCAAGGCCGCCGAAGAATCCACTCCCGAGTTTCGCAGCCAAAGCTTTCTCAAAGCCATCTGGATGGCCATTCTAATCGGCATTCTCTTTTACACAACCGTCATTGCCGCCGTTGCATTCGTAGCTCCGTGGCGCGATCTGACCGGAGAAAAGTTCATGACCGCAGTTGCCTTCCAGCGTGCAGTCGGCTCGCGCTGGATCATCAACGTTATCCTTGCCGCCGCACTCCTATCGTTGTTCAAATGCTTCAACGGAAATTTTGTGGCCGCCAGCCGCCTTGTCTTCGCTCTCGGGCGCAGGGGCCTTATCGATGCCCGAGCCGGCCGCATCCATCCCCAGCACCAAACGCCATCCGTCGCAGTGCTTTGCGTCGGACTGGCCACCTCCGCGTGCATGCTCCTAGGCGATGCCATCCTTGTGCCCATCACCGAAGTAGGCTCGGTCGCATGTGCGATAGGATGGGCAGCGACCTGTGCCGCGTATCTTTCCATGGGACGTGCGGGAGCGCTATCCGGTCGGCTCACTCTTTCGGCAATCGAATGGATCGTCGGCGGCTTTGGGTTGTTCGTGGCCATCGCAATGATGCTGATGAAAATAATCCCCGCCATCCCGGGCCATTTCACAATTTACGAATGGCTGGCTCTGGCAATCTGGATCGTGCTAGGTGCTATCGCACACCGTCGCACGAGAAGCCCATAACAGGGGCAGTAGAGCGGAGCTGCAAATTTGCCCAAAAGATAATGGCCCGGCGCTTCAGCGCTGGGAAAAGGCAGGAAAGAGAACAAGTCGCGTAGGGACGACACGAATACATCATGGAACTCTACAAATCTAAATTTACTCTCGCGATCACAATTTTGATTGCTGCTGCACTACCGTTACCCGCGCAGACCCAAGCCCCTTTCGACCTCGTCATCACCAACGGCCACATCATGGACGGCACCGGGTCCCCATGGTATTCCGGCGATCTTGGCATTCGCGACGGAAAAGTCGCCGCCGTTGGTAATCTCGCGGACGCGCCCCGCAGGCGCACCATTGACGCCGCCGGCAAAGTGGTTGCTCCCGGCTTCATCGATATGCTCGGTCAATCCGAGTTCTCCATCCTCGTCGACCCGCGCCTGCCCTCAAAAATCTATCAAGGCATTACCACAGAAATTACCGGCGAAGGCGGTTCCATCGCCCCGCTTAACGATGCCATCATTCAGGCCGATCACGACACCTACGAGCACTATCACATCACTCCCGACTGGCGAACTTTCCGCCAGTATTTCGTGCGCCTCGAAAAGCAGGGCATGGGCATCAATCTCGCCAGCTACGTTGGCGCCACGCAAGTTCGGCGCATGGTCCTCGGCGACGACAACAAGCAGCCCACTCCTGAGCAACTAGAGCGGATGAAAGCTCTCGTCCGCGAAGCTATGAAAGATGGAACCGTCGGTGTTTCGACTGCACTCGAATACGCTCCCGCGCCCTACGCCAAAACGGATGAGCTGATCGCACTCGCTGCGGAAGGCGGCAAGTTCGGCGGAATCTATTCCACGCACATGCGCAACGAAAGCGACTCCGTTTTGGAAGCCATCGACGAAGCTCTGCGCATCGGCCGCGAAGCCCACGTCCCAGTGGAAATCTGGCACATCAAGGTTGCCGGCAAGAATAACTGGGGACGCATGCCCGAGGTCGTCGCCAAAATCAACGCCGCCCGTGCAGCTGGCGCCGACGTCACCGCTGATACCTACGCCTACACCGCGTGGTTCAACGATTTCTCCGCATTCATTCCGCAATGGGCGCACGATGGCGGAACGGCGAAGCTCGTCGAGCGCCTCAAAGATCCCACAACTCGCGGGCGCATTCGCAAAGACATGCTCACGCCCTCCAAAGACTGGGACAACGAATGGCAGGAAATTCCCGGCCCTGACGCGATCATGATCGGCGTCGTGCAAAATCCAAAGATGCTTCCGTTCCAGGGCAAGCGCCTCTCCGAAATCGCGAAGCTCTGGAACAAGGATCCCATGGACGCTCTCTTCGATTTCCTCATCGAAGATCCTAGCACCGGTGTCGCCGTTTTCGGCATGTCGCAACCCGATGTCACCCTCGCGCTGCAGCAGCCCTGGGTCGCCATCGACAACGATTCCTCCGGAACATCGCCCGAAGGCATTCTCGGCCAGGAGCATCCTCATCCCCGCGCTTATGGAACCTTCCCGCGCATTCTGCGCAAATATGTCCGCGAAGAAAAGGATCTGACACTCGAAGACGCGATTCGCAAATTTTCAGCACTTCCGGCGCAGCGCCTGCGCCTCACTGATCGCGGTGTTCTCAAGGCGGGAATGTGGGCCGACCTTGTCATCTTCGATCCCGCAACCGTGCGCGATCTTGCCACCTTCGACAATCCCAATCAGCTTTCCGAAGGCATGGAGTATGTGCTGGTGAACGGAGTCCCGGTTATCGATCAGTCGAAGATGACAGGAGCCTTGCCAGGAAGAGTTCTACGTGGACAGGGATATATAAAATAGGGTCCCTTAGGGCTTCAATTGCGCCTGAGTTTCTGGCATCGGAGTCACCGCGATGCGCGGCTCGGCCAGCGTGCCCGTGATGCTATATACCAGCGAGCCCGCGGCTGAGTTTTTCGCTTGCGCTATCTTGAAGTCCAGCGCTTGCCCGAACGACGCCGTTCCGCTGACCTCATACGTTCCCGCGGGAGAAACGAGCGCAGCCTTCTCGATTTCAATCTTCCCGTCTTGCAGGTGCGCCCGACCTTGCCATCGGGAGATTCGCAGCGGCCCTTCCCCATTCGCCAGCGAGATGTGCGCCAGCACTCCCTCCTGAACGTCGAAATGAAGCCCGCCCTCCGCAGATTGCCAGAATTCTACCGAATCCGTTCCCATCGCTCTGACCTGATAAGTACCTTCAGCAGTCCCGGAAACCCAGGCATCATTCATCGCACTCGCCATCTGCTCCAGCGAGATTCCCGTCAGAGTTCCGGACCCAGTGTAGATCGGCGACGGAACTGTGAAGTCAGCCTGCCAATCGCCCCGATGCTTTCCGCCCAGCAAATCGGCGCGAAGATCGGAAACCCTCAGCTTTCCATGTTCCATTTCGAGCGATGCGGAAACCCGCTGCGCAACCACATTGAGAATCCGCACGCGTCCCGCACTCACGGTTCCCGCTGCGCGCAAGTTTCGCAGAAATGTCGGTACCCCGGACTCGGTCGAACTCAGAACCTGATACCAGCGGCGCTGCTTGACGTGGGGACCCAGCCACGCATGTAGACCGCTTACTGCGACCTGGTCGGTATTCAAATTGAAGTGGACAAGGCCCGCGCCGGGCACTCCGCATCCGCGCGGTAACGCCAAAGATCCTGTCCAGTGCGCATCGGCGGCCCGGGCACTCAGATTTTCCACTCGCGCTTCATCCGGCAGCAGCTTCAGTTCCGCCGAAGATATTTCAATTGGCCCGTTCATCCCCCGCGCCGTCGCACGGACGTTATGCATTTGCACCGTGCCGGTGATCCTCGGCAAAAGAAAACTGGAAGGGCTCCCCGAGCTATTTCCCGCCCACGATCCCGCAATCTGCAAGTCCATCTGAGCGGCGCCTTGCGCGTTTGCCTTTACCGCCTGCAGTCCAAGCAGGCTCGCCATCCGCAACATGTGCGACACTTCTCCATCGCCATGTACCGCCATCACGTAGCCCGAGCGCCCCACCCAACCTTGCGCCAGCGCGGGCACAGGCCTCCCCAGCGCCACCGCGAAAGGTCCATACTCAATGTGGAGTTCATCGCTTGCCGGCAAAATTGCGGCATGCAACCCCCGGAAAGTTTTGCCGCCTGATGAACTCATGAAGGTGCTGCCGTCCGAGTTCAGTCCAAAAGGTACGCTCTCTGAGATCAACTCCGCATTTGTACTCGTAGACTGCAATCGAAGATTGCTGATCTCACCCCGCCCGTGAAATTCCGGTCCTGGCGCGGATGCCCAATCTTCTTTCACGCCGAAGTTTCCTTGGACAGTGCCTGTCGCCAGAAGATCCGCAGGCAGATCTTTCTTGGCGCGTCTAGCTAGTTGTGCCACAGCATTCACCGGAACGTTCTCCACGTTCAGCGACAAATCCAGTTTGCGCACTCCCGGTCCACCCGCATCGCCGTGTAGTGTCACCATGCCATTGCCCACGGGCTCGCTGCAGAAAATCTCGCGCATCATTTCGTCCGCCGAACTGTATTTGCCATCGCAGTGCACCGCCAGCGCAACCCCCTCGATCGAAGAAATATCGTAGCGGTGGAAGTCCCGGATCGATGCGTCCGCCGAAACCTGCATGGCCGTCGGAGTCCCGCTCAGCGTCGCCTCCAGCTGAAGGTCGCCCCGCCAGCCTTTGTCGTTGCCCGATACCAGCTTGCTCAACTGACCCAGTTGTGCGTGCTGCCACTCTAGGCTGAACTGCAAAGGCGTTTCCCGCAGGCTCCCTGCCCGCTGCCACGTACCATTCATTCGCAACTGGCCAGTGTCACTCAGCCCCATATCAGTGCGCAGCGGCTCTGCTTTCAACCGCATGCCCCAGGCGTTTTCAGATTCCTGCCACAATGCGAAATCCGCATTCAGCAACGCATAAGGTTTTTTTTCCGTGCCCGCCTTGAAATTGATGCGCCCTGAGCTCGCCTCAATATAGGGAAACCCCGGCCGCGCTTCCCGCTTCGATTTTGCCGTGGGCGCCAATGGGGAGTGCTCTGTACGCTCCAGGAGAGCCTCCCAGTTCCAGCGGCCGTCTTCTCTTCGCACCAAATTCAAACTGGGTTCGGTCAGCTCCAAACGCGAAATGTCCAGCCTTCCCCGCACCAACGAAGTCAATCGCACCAGCGCTGTAACCTCCGGCGCGCGCAGCATCGGCTCCGTGCCGAAGGCTGGGTCTTCGTGGATGACCAGATTTTCAAGGTCGAATCCCGGCCGCGGCAAGAGCCGCAGCTGGACAGCCCCGATCTCCACGGGACGCTCCAACGCTCGGCTAATGGAATTCGCAATACGCGTCTTCAGCCGGGAAACGCCCGGCCGCGCCAGGAACAGGACCAGCAGAATGACTACAGAAACGGCTACAACTCGCCGCTTGGAAAGGAAGGACTTCACCGCACCACTCGCAAGGTTCGCCGCCATCGTGTCTCATCAAAGAAGTGCAACACTACGTGCGCCAGGAAGCCGATGCGATCTCCCATGTCCGTCTTGCGGTACTGGTCCCCTGGCGTCTCAAACGACCAGTAAATGAACATCGGCCGCCCAATGACATTTTCCTGCGGAATGAACCCCCAATAGCGGCTGTCCAGGCTCACGTCGCGATTGTCGCCCATGCCGAAGTAACGGCCCGGTGGCACCACCAGATCGTCGCCCTGAATGTGCTGCGGCAATTCGGGCTCCCAGCACGGATAGACATTGGCGCTGTCCGATGGCGACACTGCCGGGAAATTATCGCGGTAAGGGTTTGGATACATTGTCGGATCCTGCGAGTGAATCACGTAAGGTTCGTTCAACGCTTCGCCGTTCCGGTACACCACGCCATTCCGCAGGTGAATTCGGTCGCCGGGTACGCCGATGATCCGCTTGACCACGTACAATCCCGGTTCGCAGGGAGCCAGGAACACTACGATGTCGCCGCGCCGAACCTGCCGGTAGGGAATCAGCGGTCCCGCCCACGAAGTCTTGGGCGCGAACTGAATGCGGTTCACGAACACGTGATCCCCGATCAGTAGCGTGTTCTCCATCGAACTGGAAGGGATCTCAAAGGCCTGCACCACGAATGTGATGATGAACAGGCCGGTCACCAGCACAGCAGCCAGGGAAGAAAGAAACTCAACTGTAGTTTCGCGCGGTTTTTCCTCAACTTCGCTCTTTACCGGACTTTCTTTTTTCGCCACCGTCATCCATCCCTCTGATTGTCATCCCCAGCAAGCTGCTCGTTGCGCAGCGAGGATCTGTGCGTGCCTCGAAGCCACAGAGCCTGCTGAGAGAGCGCCAGCGACCGAATCGCGCGTTCGGCTCGGTTCCCGGAGCCTGCACGGCTTATCTTAGCCGCCGAAAGTTTAATTCACCAGACGCAGCGTCCGGTTCCAGCGCGTGATCTGGAAGATGTGCGTCACTGCATAAGCAAAGTGTGCCATTTTGGCAACCACCGAACTCGGTGCCGTAACGTCGCCGTCTCCCTCTTGCACTGACCAGTAAATCAGCAGTGGCCGGCCAATGATGTTCGCTTGCGGCACGAAACCCCAGTAGCGGCTGTCGTAGCTGTCATCCCGATTATCTCCCATTACGAAGTAATGTCCCTGCGGAACGATCAGCTGTCCATCCTCCACCAGTTTGCGCAACTGTATCCACCACTCCGGCGTCTCACCCGGCGCCACATCCAGCCGCGGAAAACTGTCGCGGAACAGGTCGTTCGCGGGTCGCGTAAAGTTTGCGTAAGGTTCTTTCAGCGCCACTCCATTCACAAACACCAGCTTGTTGATCAGCCGCACTCGGTCGCCCGGGACTCCAATCACCCGCTTCACGAAATGCTGCGCCGGATTCACGGGATAGTGAAACACCACAACATCTCCCCTCCGGATTCTCCGGTAGGGCATTACATAGTCTCCCAGACCGCCCGCGCCGTAGCACAGCTTGTTGACGAGGAGGTAATCGCCTACCAACAAGGTGTTCTCCATCGACGGCGAAGGAATCTGAAAAGCCTGCACGATGAACGTGATCACGAATACCGCGATCACTACCGTTCCCAGCAGTGACTGCACCGCCCCGGTCGCGCCCCCCCCCATCGTCCCCGAAGTTCTGCGAGCCTCGGTGAAATGCTGCTCTGGGATGCGCTCATCCGGAACCTGATCGGCTACAGCCCGATCATTCACAAAATGTTGGTCTGAAGAATTCATTTACTCCACTGATCCCAGTCTACTTATCCGGGGAACGCGATGTTCGCTCCAGCCTGCTTCCCGCAGCCTGCGGCCGCGATGCCAGGTAAGACAGCAACTGCCGCGCTGCGTCCTGCTCGGCTGCTTTTTTCGTGGAACCCTGCGCGCGTCCCACAAATTCCGCTCGGCCTTCACTCTTCTTCCCGTCCAGACGGACTTCCACGGTAAACGTCTTTCTGTGTTCCGGTCCCGCCTCTTCCACTAGAATATAAGAAGGCTGCGCCATTCCCAATCCTTGCAGTGTTTCCTGCAAAGCCGACTTAAAATCGGTCATGGGCAGGGCACCGCCTTCACGTTCCATCCGCTTCAGTTCCGGCGATAGAATCTCGCGCTGAATAAATTCGCGGACCGGCTCCATTCCGCCATCCAGATAGATAGCTGCCAGAATGGCCTCCAGCGCGTCGACCAGCAGAGCCGTCTTGCTCCGCCCACCGCTCTTCTCTTCGCCTTTCCCCAGCCGGAGATAATGTCCCAGCTCGAGTTGCTGCGCCACTCGGATCAGGTGCCGCTCACTTACCAGGTGGGCGCGCAGCTTGGAGAGTTCTCCTTCGCGAAATTGCGGAAAGCGATGAAACAGGGCTTCGCTAGTGACCAGCGCCAGAATCGCGTCGCCCAGAAACTCCAGCTGCTCGTTATCATTGACGCTGTATTTATGATCGCCTGCCTGCTGCGACTCCTGCTCCCGTGCCTGCGAGCTATGAGTAATCGCCTGCTCGATCACGCCACGGCGACGGAAATGGTAGCCTAACGCCGTTTCCAGCGCGGTAATCTCCCGTTCTTTCATGATGAAATTACTTCAAGGTCTCTTGCCCAAACCGTCCTGGCAAGAGCTCGCCTTCAGCGTGCTCTGAGCGAACTTGAAGGCGGTCAGAGCCAGTTACAAATGTGGGTTAGCCCCTGAGGGATTACTTTTTCCACCAGAGTCCGCAAGTCGCGAAGCGACCGCGCTTTTTCACGCCTTCCGCATCATTTCGCAGGCGGTTCGCTAATGCCTCCAATCAGCTGCACCAGGCGATCCTTCTCCTTGCGGGCCGCATCGCCGGCGCCTGTCCCGGCCTTGGTCAAATCGACCGCTTGATCCGCATACTTCAATGCGTCTGGATACTTGTTCTGCATATCCAGCGCCACCGACAAACGGAACACCGCGATCGGATCCGGCTCCTGCGGGTCTGCATCGATTGACTTCTTCAGATTTTCCTCCGCGCTAGCCCAGGCCTTGGCATTGAAATCCAGCGTCCCCAAAATCGCATAACCCTCGGAACGGATGAAACCCTTATACTTCACCAGTGTCTCCGGAGCGACCCCCCCCGTCGGCACATCCGTATCCACTGTCACCAAAGCGCGCTCCGCATCTTTTCTGGCTTCGGCCAGCCGCTGATCCTTATCCAGGTCGGTGTCGCGCGTGCGCTCCGCCAGCACTTGCGCCACGCCTAACAAGGCTTCCGGCTCGTCAGCATCAAGGGTCAACACTTTCCGTGACATGGCGAGCATCTTGTCCGCGTTATTGGTCTGCTGGTAGAAGGCCATTGCCTTTTTGTAGAGTAGAACCCGTAACTCGCTATCCGGAAACTTCGCCGCGAAATCGTCCGCCGCTTTTTCCTGCGCCGCGGGATCGGTAATCGCCGCCGCAAGTTTATACGCGTCAAACTCCGGTTGCGTCTTGGCTTGCGGTGGACGTTTTCCCGCCGGCGCCGCCGCTTGTCCTGCCGCTTGCCCCGTGGTGCCCGAGCTAGCCGGCTTACTTTGACCAAAACTCCAGGTCGAGATTCCCAGCACTGCAACAACCGTGATGATTGCTGTTCGTTTCATGCGTTCTCCTTGGAACCGTCGTGCCTTCTTTCCAACTCAACAGCTGCAATTCGTTCCTGATTCTAGCAACCCTGCATTGTAACCTCCGGGTCCACTTTATCGCTGTCATCCTGAGCAAGCGCCTTTTGCGCAGCGAAGGATCTGGCCGAGCCGCGCGAAGCGTCGCGCTGTTCGCGACGCATTACGCGCGCGTTTGGCTCGCTTCCTTGATTACTGCGGCTTGGCGAGAGGCTCATATGGCTGCGCCAGCCCTCGCTCCGCCGCCGCCTTGATCTCGGGCAACTGACCAGCCGAGCTCAGCGCCGCCTGATAGTGCTGCATTGCGGCTTCACGATCCTCTTTCATATCCAGAATCCGACCTAAATATACATGGGACCACCCCACCACCTTGGGATCCTTGGTCGCTTCAATCGCCTTCTGAAAATTATCCTGTGCTCCGTCCCGGTTCTTGTTGGCCACGGCAACTTCCGCCAGAATGAACAGGGCTCGTCCCTGGTCTCCAATCTTCTTGTCCAGCGCCTGCTGCGCCAACTCCTGCGCGCCCTTGGGATCGCCCGCCGCCAGCCGCTTTTCCGCTGACACCAGCATCCGCCGCTCCTCCGGACGCGACAATTGCACCAGTTCCGGCGACGTCTTGGCGGCAAACTGTACCTCAGCGGCCGCTTTTTCTTCCTTCTTTACGTCGACGCTTGCCAGGAGATCGCCGTAGGCGTTGCGAATGCTCGCTGGATCCTTCTCAAAGGCCACCACCGCGTCGTAGAACGTCCGCGTCAGAATGTAGCCCTGCTTCACCGCGTCATCCACCGCTTGAGCGCGCAACGCCTCGTCCGCCGCCTGCTTGGTTCCTGTGGTTCGGATTTCGATCGCCCGCACCAGGCATTCCGTTACCAGCAGCGAAATATCAGTCTTAAAGGGTTCTTCGAGCGGCGCCCGCTTCACCGATTGCAGCAACGGTTCCAGCCGCACGATCGCTGTGAAATGCTTGTCCGCCAGCGGATCCAGTTCATAGTGCAGAAACGTATGCCGAATCTGGTCCATCTTCAGCGCCGCCTTCGGCGTCGCTCCCGAAGGTGTGTTCGGAGCCGGGAACACAATTACGTAATACTCCGCTCCATAGTTCCGGGCATCCGTCTCACTCGGCGAACCCATGAAATCCAGATAAATCGTGAACCTGCGCCCCAAATACTGCGCCGACGGCTGCTTCAGATAAATCTCGGTATCAAACACCATCTTGGCCAGCGGCTCGTGATAACGATTCATCACTGCGGCATAGTCTCTGCGGTGCCGCTCCCAGATGGAATGCAACCCCACTTTTTGGTAGAACGGTTCGAGCACCGTGCCGAACGCCGCAAGCGCCGCCGCATCCGGCGGCAAGTCTTCTTCCTTCATCCGTGGCAGAAAATGCGGAGGCCCGTCCATGTACAGAGCCAGCGAAATATACGGCGACAAACTGCGATTCGTGTTTCGATCCTCCGTGTGAGTCAGGTAGAACTCGCACACAGCCGTCCGCGCCGCCTCGGCTTCCTCCGATTCCGCCAAAACCCGCTGCACTTCGGCCCGGACGTTGCTCCGGGTCGCATCAGAAGTGGTCAGATCCTGGTCATACCCGCAGGCATTCAGCGCAGTCAGCACCGCAAACAGCGTCTCGCTCGAGTCCAGCGCGATCGGAGAACGCTCCTGCGGATACGGGTTCTGCGGAGCCGGCTTCGGTGGAGTAGGCTTCTGGTTTTGCGGAGATTGATCCTGCTGACTCTGGTCCTTCGAAGATGACTGGCTCGGTGGAGCTGGTTCCTGTGGAGCCTGATTCTGTGGAGGCTGATCCTGTTGAGCCTGATTCTGTGAAGGCTGGTTCTGCGAAGGCTGGCTCTGCGAAGGCTGGCTCTGCGAAGGCTGGCTCTGCGGAGCTGCGTCCTGTCCCGCGCATAACGATCCCAGCAGCCCCAGCATGGCCGCAAACATCGCAATTCGTACACGCAAACTCAGGAAACCCTCCACAGGAAATACGCGCTGTGCATTAGGCGGAGAACACTTCAAGTGTAAGGACTTCGCTCTAGAGGGTCAAACGGGAATGAGGGGCGGGGACGGCAAACTGGGCAGTTCTCTAAGGACAAATAAAAAGCGGTCGTGAGGGTCCGAACGTCCGCTCTTCCGGACACCAACCCATGACCGCCCTTGGGGCTCGAGCTGCCCCTCAAACTTCACTTACGAGGTTAGCGCCAGCCCTTGCCGCCGACAATACAGTGGAACATGTACGACGGGGAACCGAGGAATGTACGATGCGGAACCAAGAGAAGCGGTTCGACCGATGAAGGTACCGTCCCCCCTCCCACCGATCTTTGGAATCATGGTGGTAGGGAGAAAAAGCTGAATAATCCCTGGGCTGCAATCACTTACGGGCAAAATCCTGGGAACAAAGGAGTTAGCTCGATTCCGTTCCTAAGAAAGCGGCGTCGCATGCCCTTCTGTGGTGATGATGAGCGAGTAGCGCTGTGGATGACAAGGATGGATGTCACATGTTGGTCTACGCCCCTTCGGCCTTTCTGGACTGTGTGAACTTCGTGGCAAGCTCTTCGGAAAGCTTGAGAGCGTTCCGGGAATGCTCGAGCGCCTGTTTGCTGAGTTCATGGGCGGTCAGATGATCCCCCTTGCCGTGGGCGACGGCGGCGTCGGCGTGGGCATGGGCCGCAAGGTTATGGAGCTCTGCGACTCGAGTGTGCGGACTTGGTGACATGATGTTCTCCTTACTCCCTTCGATGCAGCGGATGAGGAAGACGGCTTTTGAGTCTCTGTCCGACGCGACCGGACGGGTGGGCCCACTCAAGCCCGGTTTTGGCTTAAGCGGGTTTGGCAACGAAGTGGGGGTGATTCCTCCTGTCTCGCTTCGCTCGCGCGTCGGAATGACAAGGAGTTCGGGAGGCCTCTGCTCTGTCATCCTGAGCGAAGTATGCGGCTTCGCGTTGCGAATCCGCATGCGTAGTCGAAGGATCCCTGCGCCATGCTGAGGTTCGAGTTGGGCAGGGATTCCTCCTGTCTCGCTTCGCTCGCGTGTCGGAATGACAAGAGCTGTTTCAGTCGTACGTATGACAGGTAGGTCTCTGCAAAAAGAAGCAAGGCGGCTCGCGCCGCCCCGCCAAACAGCTGACCACTGACCCCTGGCCACTAGCCCCTGCTCTACGTTCCCTCGCTCCAGCCCGCCAGATACTCTTCCTGCTCCGGCGTCAGCCGATCGATCTTGATGCCCATCGATTCCAGCTTCAGTTTGGCTACGCGCTTGTCGAGTTCGTCGGGAACTTTATAGACCCGCTTCTCGAGCGACTTGTAATTCTTCACCATGTATTCGACCGAGAGCGCCTGGTCGGCAAAGCTCATATCCATCACCGACGCGGGGTGGCCCTCCGCCGCGGCCAGATTGATCAGCCGTCCTTCGCCCAGCAGATTGATCTTGCGGCCGTCTCTCAACGAGTATTCGTCGACGAAGGTACGGGTCGTGCGCTTCGACGATGACATCTTCTCGAGCGCTGGAATATCGATTTCCACATTGAAGTGTCCGGAATTCGAAATGATCGCGCCGTCTTTCATGACGTCGAAGTGCTCTTTGGTCAGCACGCTCTTGTTGCCGGTCACGGTGCAGAACACGTCGCCGAGCTTCGCCGCATCCGTCATTGCCATCACCCGGAAGCCGTCCATTACAGCTTCGAGGGCCTTCGTCGGATCGACTTCGGTAACGATCACTTCGGCGCCGGCGCCGCGGGCCCGGCTCGCCAGCCCGCGTCCGCACCAGCCGTAGCCGGCCACTACAAACTTCGATCCGGCCAGCAGGTAGTTCGTGGCGCGGATGATTCCGTCGATCGTCGACTGGCCCGTGCCGTAGCGGTTGTCGAACAGATGCTTGGTGTCGGCGTCATTGACTGCGACGATGGGGAACTTCAGCACGCCTTCCTTGGCCATCGCGCGCAGGCGGATCACGCCGGTTGTGGTTTCTTCGGTACCGCCGATCACGCCTTCGAGATTGTCGGTGCGCTTGGTGTGCAGAATCGTCACCAGATCGGCGCCATCGTCCATGGTGATATGCGGCTTGTGATCGATCGCAGCCAGGATGTGGTTGTAATAGGTGTCGTTGTCCTCGCCCTTGATGGCGTAGACGGGAATGCCCTGATCGCGCACCAGGCTGGCGGAAACATCGTCCTGCGTGGAAAGCGGATTCGAAGCGCAGAGGACCACGTCCGCTCCGCCATCGCGCAGGCAAATGGCCAGATTCGCCGTCTCTGCCGTCACGTGCAGGCAGGCCGAGATGCGAATGCCTTTCAGCGGCTGGTTCTTGATGAACTCCTTGCGGATGATCTGCAGCACCTTCATGGACTGGTTCGCCCACTCGATGCGCTTCTTGCCCAGCTCCGCCAGCTCCAAACTTTTCACGTCGTAATTAATCTGTGCCGCTGTTGACATACGCCTCCTGTGGCGCCTTCGTACTGAGAAATTGGTGTGGCCTCTGTATTACTTGGGAGAGTGACTTTGATTGCCCCGGTACCCTGTCAGAATACACGACCGGGAACCAAGTTCAGCATGCCCAAATACCCTTAAGTGAGTAAGCCTTTCGGCCCATCACCGAAATTGCACTTTGGTGAGCCCATCGATTCCTAGTGAGCTCTAACGATTGTGAGTGGCGCGGCGCTCTCAGCGCTGCGATAAATGCGCCCTGATTGCGGGCTTCATCCCCTGAGTGACACCTACTTCCGTGCCCCGGCGTGTTCCCGCACGCCCGCCTCACTGGCTAACTTCGCCGCCTTGTCCGTTTTTTCCCAAGTGAAGTCCGGATCGTTGCGCCCGAAGTGTCCGTACGCCGCCGTCTTCTTGTAAATCGGCCGCCGCAAATCCAGTGACTCGATAATTCCCCGCGGCGTCAGCTTGAAGTTCGATCGAATTAGATCCGGAATAATTTCGGGATCCACTTTCTCCGTCCCAAACGTATCCACGCGTACGCTCACCGGATTGGCGACGCCGATGGCGTAAGCGAGCTGGACTTCGCAACGGTCGGCCAGCTTGGCCGCAACAATGTTCTTGGCAATGTGGCGCGCCATGTAAGCCGCCGAGCGATCCACCTTCGTCGGATCCTTTCCGCTGAATGCCCCGCCGCCGTGCCGGCCCATGCCGCCGTAGGTGTCAACGATAATCTTCCGGCCCGTCAGTCCGGTGTCTCCCATGGGGCCGCCAATTACAAACCGTCCGGTGGGATTGATATGGTACTTCGTGTCCTCATCGAGCAAGTGCGCCGGAATTACCGCCTGGATGACATGCTTTAAAATCCCCGCGCGCAATTCGTCATTCGCAACGGTCTCAGAATGCTGCGTGGAGATTACTACCGCATCGACGCGCCGCACTTTCCCTTTGGCATCGTACTCAACCGTAACTTGCGATTTTCCGTCCGGACGAAGAAACGGCAGCGTCCCGTTCTTCCGCACCTGGGACAAGCGCATGGTCAACTTGTGCGCCAGCGAAATGGGCGTCGGCATTAAATCCTCATTCTCATTGCAGGCGTAGCCAAACATCATCCCCTGGTCGCCGGCGCCGCCGGTATCGACGCCCATGGCGATGTCGCCGGATTGTTTGTTGATGCTGGAGATGACGGCGCAGGTGTTGCAGTCGAAGCCGTGGAGGGCGTTGTCGTAGCCAATGCTTTGCACGGTGCCGCGAACGACCTGTTGAAAGTCGACGTAAGCTTTGGTGGTGATTTCTCCGGCGATGACGACGAGGCCGGTCGCGGTGAGAGTTTCGCAAGCGACGCGGCTGACGGGATCCTCGGTGAGGCAGGCGTCGAGTATGGCATCGGAAATCTGGTCGGCGATTTTATCGGGATGGCCTTCAGTTACGGATTCGGACGTGAATAGAATAGGGTTTTTGGTTGCGGCCAAGATTTGTTCTCCTTAGATAGCTGCTTCGGACTTTACTTCCGGCGAGAGCCGCGGCCCCTTCGCTCATAGGCAGGTTCTCTGGCGAGCCTTTCGCTCGCTCAGGGCAGGCTAGGGCCAACGGTCGCGACACAATGCGAAAGAATAATCAAAATAAATCCTTAAAAAGGCTACCAGACGGTCTGCTAGCGCGCAATTAATTTTACGTTAATTGCCTTGTGATGAATTCAATAGAGGAATATGAGCGCTGGATGGAACGATATGGGCGTCCAGTGGCGACGAATTCTTCTGATCCTTTAATGCTTTCCCCAGGCGGCAGCAGGATTCACCTGAAAGTAAGTCTCGCCATTGATCAGCGCCTGGACAGCAGCGAAAATTGCGGGCAGATCAGCTTTGCCTACGAGGCCCCTGACGCCGGCTTTTTTGGCCTCTTGCTCAAGTTGCTTCGAGGGGTCAATGGCGACCATCAGAATGGGAGTGCCGGGATGCAGTTCGGACAACTTGCGCGAGGCTTCGAGGCCGTCCATTTCGGGCATAACAAAATCCATGACGGTCACGTGAGGCGCGTTTTCGTTCCACTTTTCCAGGGCGCGGCGTCCATCTTCGGCCTCTCCTACGACCACCCATTCGTGCTGTTTTTCGAGCAGGGTGCGCAGGTGAGAGCGCATCAAGGCGTTATCGTCGACCAAGAAAATACGAACCACGACTCTCCTTCACACACGAAAATTCAGCGCAGCGGGCACTAATGGCCTGAAGCTACGCTGCCGGTCGAAAGTAAGCCATACAGGGGGAACCCGATGCAGGGAGAGCTTTTCGGAGCGCGGCCTCGTGTCTGAGTGGGAGAAACTCAGGTCTTCGAGGCAACCTTATCCGTGGACGCTGATTCTCGAAAACGAGAGCACTGCGCGCGATGAGATGGGATGGCCCATCGACATCGCGGGACGGAACGTGGTGAAGATGAGCATCCGTTTCACTTGCGGAAGAAGTTCCTGGGAGGCGCCAGGGTCAGAGAGAATCCGGTAATCCTCAACCCGTCCGCGTGAGTCGACGTAAGCTTCGATGACGAGTGACTCGGCATTGATGGAACTCATCGTTCCGAAGGAACTTTGCTGCAGTTCGGGGCCCGTGTTCAAGACCAGCGGAACATCTTCGTTGTTGGCTTGCAGCTGTCCCGGGGTCGCGAGGATGGCGGCGACCAAGCCGAAGATGAGGATGGCACAGGCCAGGCCCGCAGTGGCCGGGACCATAAAAGCTTCCAAAGTGTTTTCGAGGCGCACGCGCAATCCTTCAAAGCGAGCGCGGCGAGCCTGAGCGCCTTCCCGCGAAATGGCGAGGCGCAATTTCAGGCCGAGATCGGCGGGCACCTCGGGACGACCGGAGTTGGTGAGCAACTGCTGCGTCTTGCGGAGCAAGGAGTATTCGCGCGCGCAGGCAGGGCAGGCGTCGAGATGTTCACGCAGGGCGCGCATCTCGGTGCCGGTAACGGCACCATCGAGATACGGCGAGAACAATTCCGCCGCCTTGTCGCAACTCAACATCGAGGTTGTTGATCCGGACTTCGCAGCCATGTACTTCATGGCGTCACCTCAACCCTTCTACCCCCTCCAGCAACCGGCCGCCGCAGATCGGCGTGATCTTCTTCTTCAGGCAGGGTGAGCCCCAGTTCATCCCCCACCTCGCGAACGTACGGCGCCAGCCGCTTTTTCAGGGCCTGCCGCCCGCGCGTCAATCTCGATTTCACGGTTCCCAGAGAGATCTGCAATACCTCCGCGATCTCTTCATAGGACATTTCTTCCAGGTCGCGCAGAATCAGAGTGCTGCGATAAGGCTCCGGGACCCGGCGTAATTCCGCATCCACACGCTGTTGCAATTCATGCTGCGCCACACTGTCGAAAGGCGATTCGTGCTGGTCGGTGAGAGCGGTCAACATCGCCTCATCCGTGCTGGCCGCGCCTTCCGACTCCGCCGGCTCGATGGAAGTCTCGTGCGCCTTGTGGCGGAACCACCAACGCTTCCGGTTCGCGGCCTCGTGCAAGGCGATGCGGTAAATCCAGGTCTTCAGGCTGGATTCACCGTGAAAGTGCTTCATGCCACGAAACACCTTCAGGAACACATCCTGCGTAGTGTCGGCGGCATCGGCGGGATCGCTTACCATGCGATAAACGAGCCCGTAAACCGGACGCTGAAATTCGCCAATCAGCCAGGCATAAGCCGTTTCCGAACCGGCTTTGAGGTCGGCAACAATGGCCGCCTCTTCATCGCGAATGCCGATCGCGCTTGCCAAATCTCCCAAGGTGGTTGCTCCCGCCATAGTGAAGGCGTCCTCTGATTATAGGGATTTTCCACCTAATCCTGAACCGAAAAATGTTCGCCGGAGGATTGGTAAGCGTTCGACCTGCTCAATAAGGATAGACTCCGGGTACCCGTTTCAGGTTCCCGCTCGTAAGTGTTTTGTTGACAAAGGTAACCGTGGGAGTTACGGAAGTGGGCGAGCGCGGGGGGTTAGCCCCATAGGCGCTAGCTTAAACAGACCGCTTACTGCTTCTCCGCTACCCATCCAGAATCCGAACCCAGTCAATCCGAGTTCTGAGCGCTAACGCCTGATTTCGTCAACTAAGAGCTACAATCCTGATGGCATGGGCTATCCAGCCTTCTTCGCAATGGCGAGAAACTTCAATCCAGCGAAGCGCGAGGAATTAGAGGAATTAACGGTATGGCTATCTCAGTAAATCCGTCTGTCATAGCCTTAGTCGGAACGGGATGGAAATCAGTGGGAGCCCAATTGCTGACTTCGGGTGTGCTCCTGCTGAGCGGTCATCAGGATATAGGATTGCGCTCTCGCATGGGCGCAGCCTTCGGGTTCTTTATGGCCATAGCCTTCGGCATCTCCGCTTTGATTACCGCGATCCGGGCGAACCTTTCATATGCTGCCGCGATCTGCGCTGCGGTTCTTTGCTCCGAAACCTTTTTGATCCTGCGCTGGTGGCTTCGGAGAACCTCCGCGTAGGCACATGGGGTGAGCGCCGTGGAGATGTTGCCTTCATGGTGAGACTGTTCCCATGTCACTCATCATTGTCAATGAGTGTTATCGCCTGGTTACAGCAGTCTGGCTTCAGCAGAACAGCCCCTCCCGGATCTTCACCTCGTGACAGTGCGGCATCTCTGAGCGGTGAGGCATCTAACAGAGGCATCCGGCAGACGGTTCTGAGTCTCGTTAGACTCACTTCCTCGGAGGAGCCAGATGAAACCGCGCCTACTATTCGCTGTGTCGCTGATGTTTGCTTTAGCAATTCCGGCTCACGCTCGAGAACCGGTTGATCCGCTGCTACAGGCAGCGAGCAAGGCGCTGGATCATTATCAGCAACTAGCGCCCGGCATTCATTGCGAGGATGCGACTACAAAAGACCTTCGTGAAGCCTGCAAGATCTCACTGGACGATCTGAAAGGCAGGGTTCAGGAGGCCAATGCCGAGATTGCACGCTATCGTCGGCTCCCCGACCCTCAGGCGGTCGATTTATTTGATACCTATCAGGTTTTTCGACTTGTGATGGATGGAGTGGACAGGCTCAACTTCTCCCCAGATTTCTATGGGGCACACAATCGGCAGCTATTCGCAGAAGCTTACAACACCTTCGTAAAAATCACGGGTTGGTTTGGCGGCGTTGTGAGGGAGACAATCGAGGATGCGGGGAAATGTTCTGAGCATCGCGATTGAGTTCTCGTTGACGAAATATCTCGATTACACTCAAAACCCCTCAACGAGCGCTATCGCCTTGGTTACGACAGTCATTGCAGGAGGTGCATCAGCTTGAGAGATAATCCTTCGGGGGTGCAGGAGGAAAGCATGGTCGTCTCCAGCTCGATCACGGGACACATCAATGGCCCGGTCACTTGGCGAGAAGCCGCTGTGCTAGCGATCGCAGTAGTAGTGCTCTACTACTGCAAGCGCCGATACAAATATTAGGCCAATCTGTTTGTCCTGCTGGAGTCCCTCAACTGGCGTAACATCCCCGTTACACTTAAAACTCTTCAACGAGCGCTATCGCCTGGTTACGCCAGTTACTTCCGGTTAGCCGGTCATCCTTCGGATAATCCAATGTACGGGTGAGCATCCCCAACGGCGTGTTATGCGGGCAGGGAACTACGCATTTTATGCGCATCGGTCTAATTATTGTTCGGCGAGGAGGGCAGAGCATGAAGGAGACAGCGTTGTGGTTATTGGTTGTAGTCGCAGCAGGCTGTAGTGGGGCGAAAAGCAACAGTGGGCCGCCGTTCCTTGAGGGGCTTGCTGTCAATAAGGAGACGCCGATCGAACTAAAGTGTCGAGGCAACGACCCATTCCTCAAAGCAGGGGCTTATACATTCTCGAACAAGGATGAATTCCGGGCAGCATACTCGGTCTTGAAGGATGCACAGGCGAACGGCAAAGAGTACGCACCGGGCAATGGCCCTGTGTATAACTTCCAATATTTCGATACCTGCGAGGTAACACAGAGTGGGCAGAGCTTCGAAACATGGGCTCGGCGGTAGAGCCTCGCGGCGCAAGCAGACTCTGAGCGGCCGGCCGAACAATGCGATGAAAGCTGACGAGTCCCTCGGCGAACCACGACAACTGGGTTGTTGGCGATAAATCGCCATATACTCACGTGCCAGAATCGGCTCGTCGCCGGGAGCGTGGAACGTTATCTGCGTCCTCTCTTACCCATGCACTTCAAATTGGCGCTTATGGGGGTTAGCCCCCAATGAGCTGCCTTGGGGGAAGAGACAGACATTCCGACTATTACAGAATCTAGCTTGCCCGGGCTCTAGGCGGTGGTGGTTAGAGTTTTTCCGCAGGGAAGTTTCTTAAGGATCTCCTGCAGGGCGGCGAGGAGCTTGGCCGAACCTTTATCCAACTCGAGGTCAGATTTTTCGAGGAAACCGACGGCGCCGTCATGCGCCAGGCGGGCGGCATTCTTTTGTGACATCCCCGACATCACGACAACCGGGATGGACTTGGTTGCGGAGTCCTGCTTGAGGGCTTTGAGAACGTCGAGGCCGCTGGTTTTGGGCAGCAACAGGTCGAGCAAAATCAGATCGGGAATTCGCTCGCGGGCGAGGCGCAAAGCTTCGTCCCCGTCCCCGGCACTGGACAGTTCATAGCCGGCATGAACCAGGGCGCGTTCCGTTGCGAGCCTCAGGAACTTACTATCTTCGACGAGAAGAATCTTAATCATCTTTGCCTTCCACAACTCCAAATCACGGCAGCTCAGGAATGGAGCATAAGGAGTCAGCGCTGTCAGAAAGGTCATCGGCAGAATTCGGAGGCACCGTTGGTACATCAGAGTTTTCTAAGAATACGAACGGAGCAGACCAAAAGTTAGCGGCTAACGGGAAGCGTTCGGGGATGGCGACGAGTCGGAATCTCGCAAGCCGGAGGAATCGAAGGTATAGGTGCGGACTTCGCCGGGGGTTCCGTTGACCGGAATCTCTTTATCGTTGAGCAGGAAACTGAGGCCGGCTGAGTTGCCGGCTTGAACGACGATCTCATGGCTGGCGCGAACCGAGGTATGGGCGGGCGCAATGAGAGTTTCTTTGGCGAACACTTCGCCGTCGGCGCTGATCGAAACCCATGAGGTTTGTGTGGCGCGAATGAGCAACGTGAACCTTGGCGGGGGCTGAGCGGTTACGGAGTGAGCACGTGGCTTCGCGATGGGTAGATTCTCGTCTGTGTCGCTGGAAGCGGGGGCGGCAATAGCTGGGGCTGAAGCGGTTGCGATCGAGTCTGCAACTGGCGAGGGTTTGGCCGACATGGCAGGTTCAGCGGCACGCGCTGGTGCGGTCGCGGCTGAGACACTTGAGAGGATGCTGTGCGGCTGCGATGCGGCTGCCGACTGGCTGCGGCGGTGAGTCCAGAAGGCCAGAACCAGAGCCATCACGATTAAAGGAACTGCCAGCTTTTCCCAGGGAATACGCTGAGGGGGAAAATCCGCAAGCACGGGTGGCGGGACTTGCAGTTGCTCTTGCGGCGGAAGGGGCGGCGGAGACGATGGCTCGGAATCCAGGTTCAGGAAAGGAAGAGGTGACGAGGAAGGCTCGTGGTCGAGGACTTCATCGTCGTGGTCGTTACTGGGACGTGGTTCCGTGGGATGAGCTTCTTCGAAGTGGATCTCATGAGGACGAACTTCGCGGTCATCCCTGCGACGAGTTTCTTTGCGGCGTTTCTTGAAGCGCCGGTCTGCAGCGGGCGGAGCTGCATCCAGGTCGTTTTCATCAAGGGCGTTCTTGGGGAGCGTGCTGACGGGCTGGGGACCGTGGAGATCGTTTGCACGAGAAACGTTGTCACGCTCGGGATTGCGAGGATCGGGTTCGTTCGCCGATTTGCCATTGCGAAAGTTGGGAAGCAGAGTCTGCGACTGAATCTGGCTCTCGCGGAGAGCGGTCAGATAGTCAGTCACGGCGTCGTCTTCGTCGAGGCCGACCTGACGGGCGTAGGCGCGGACAAAACCTTTGTTGAAGACGCCGCCAGGGAGTTGGTCGAAATGCTCGTCCTCAATGGCGCGGAGCATGCGGGTGCCGATCTTTGTGGTGGTCGAGATCGCTTCAAGCGAAAGGCCACGCAGCTCGCGCTGTCGGCGAAGTTTTTCTCCGAATAAACCCACGGCGGACTCCGGCGGGCGGAGCGACGGTGAAAGCCCGCATCCAGACGGCCATTATCATAGGCGAAGGCGGGCGCAGATGCCAGAGTTAAGGTGGCAGGAGGGGTCTAAAGTCCCATATTCTGACCGGATCTTGCAAGGCCGGAGCGGGTACTCATTCCTGAGGTTTTTTCCGGAGGACAACGGTGAATTGAGCTTTGCAGGTCTTGGATGGGTTATCGAAGGCAGAGCCTTCGCGGTCAGATTCGGAAGCGTGGAAGAAGAGTCCTTGCCTGGAATTTTCGGGGAGCCCGATGAAGCGTGCCTTGCCATCGGCATTGGTTCCGACCTGGAGGTCGAACTTGTGGAGGCTCATGAACCCGTAGGTGATGTGGACACGGATGTTGGCGGCATAGACGGGCTTGCCGTCTTCCTCGGTGATAACGAAATCCGCAGTGCAAGGACCAAGGCCGGCGTCGACTTCGGCGACGGTTTTGGAGTCGACTTTGGGGTCTGCGGTTGCGGTCTGGGCGAAGGAACTTGCTGGCGAGAAAAACAGCAGAATGCAGGCAACAGGGAGCGCGAGGGAATATCGGAGGGCGGCTGACATACATTTATTAGAGTACGCCAACGAAGGGCCGAGGGGTCAACCGGATCGAATTGCGGGCCCCCGCCAGCGTCCGTTGGCATTAAGGGTTCAGGTTACCAACGTTCATTGCCGCGTTGCGTATGGGAATCTATAATTTTTGGAACTGTCACTCGTCCATGCCACGAATTGTCGATTCGAAACTTGGGTAACGCAGATCACGATTCTGAAGACCACGGATTCTGAAGATCAGGGATTCGAGGTCCAAGGGTCCGGTAGAAGGCTCGCGGGCCCAGGAGCCCGCGCTGCACGGGAGATGAAGGAAGCCCGCATGTCCGAGGCCGTCGGCACACAGCTAACCCGCCAGAGCCAGGAGCTCAATATTTTCCACGATGTGGCCAAGGCGCTGACATCGTCGCTGGACCTTGATTCTATTCTGCAAACCATCATGGAGAAAATGGCGGAATACTTCCGTCCGGATACGTGGTCGTTGCTGATGGTGGACGAGCAAAAGGACGAGCTGTATTTCGCCATTGCGGTGGGCGATAAGGCGGAAGCGCTGAAGAATGTACGGCTGAAGGTGGGTGAGGGAATTGCGGGATGGGTCGCAAAGCACGGCGAGCAGGTGATTTTGAATGATGTGGACGGAGACCCGCGGTTCGCTCGGCGAGTTGACGAAGCCACGCAGTGGGAGACCCGGTCAATTATTGCCGTGCCGCTGAAGTCTAGGTTGCGGGTACTGGGCGTGATTCAGTTGGTGAATGTGGATCGGGCGCAGTTCAACGAGCAGGAAATTTTCTTTCTGCAGGCCTTGTGCGATTACGCGGCGATCGCAATTGAGAATGCGCGCTGGGTGGAGAAGATTCAGGAACTGACAATCACCGACGACTGCACCGGGCTCTATAACGCGCGGCATCTGTATAAGACGTTGGAGACGGAAGTTTACCGGTCGTCGCGGTTTGGATACGAGTTTAGCGTGTTGTTCATCGATCTGGACCACTTCAAGTCAGTCAATGACACGCACGGACATTTGATTGGCAGCAAGCTGCTGGCGGAAATTGGGTATCTGGTGAAGGCGCAGTTGAGGCTGATTGATTTTGCGTTTCGTTACGGTGGTGATGAATTCGTGGTGCTGCTGCCGCAGACGGGCAAGGACCAGGCGCTGGTGGTGGCCAAGCGGTTGCGCGACGGTCTGCGCGCCAGCAGCTTTTGCCGTGACGAGGGGCTGAATTTGAATGTTCGAGCTTCGATCGGACTTGCTACTTATCCGCACGATGCGCGCGATGCGCATGACATCATCCGGCAGGCCGACGAGATGATGTATCTGGTGAAGAACACTACCCGCGACAATATTGGGATTGCGCAGCGGGGAGTGATGAAATGAAAAAATTGGGCAATTTTGTAATCGGGTAATTTTGTAATTTAAAAGCTGCCAGTAACGGCCCTGCGTGTCAGATCGGGGTTCGCAACGGGGGTCAATGTGTGTTGCCTCCTGTTTTCAACACTTATTCCTCGGAAATAGAGGACGAAATCACTGCAAATGAGGCGCTGGTACTTTTATTTGGTCATCGTAGTTGCAATCCTGGTGGTTGCATTCGGCGCCCGGCACGTCTTCCAAGAACGAGCGCGGCAAAGGCGAGAAGTCGAGTACCAGAACGCCCTGCGCTCGTACTCAGAGGTCTTGAGAACTGGGATGAGCCGCAAACAGGTGGAGCAATATCTTTCTGCGAGAAAGCTCCCCTTCCGCCAGTTGTGCTGCGTTAGTGTTAAGGAGTTCTCCAGAGGTGTCTACGACAATGCGTACGACGATCTTGTGAAGATCGGTCAAGAAGATGTTCCTTGGGTCTGTAGCGAGAACAATGTCTACATCGCCTTCCAGTTTCTCGGTTCGCAGAAGGATACACCTCCGGTGGCAGACCCTTCCGACAGGCTAAAAGACGTGACTATCTATCACAAGCTGGACGGCTGTCTGTGATGATCTCTTTCGTCGTTGTTGGCGAAAAATCTCGGTTACACGCAATTGAGCATTCCCCGGTCTGAAGGGACCGGCGGAGCGCGCCCATTGCACGCCATCCGGCTCGTCTTCTGCCGCCGCAATTAGGCACTGGAATCGACATCATTTGATGCTATAATCAGTGCCTTGAGTTTTTATGAGAACAACTCTTGCGCTGGATGACGATCTTGTGCGTACGGCCCAGGAGTTCACCGGGGTCGTAGAGAAGACGGCATTGGTTCGAGAAGCCCTCAAAGCCCTCATCGAGCGGGAGAGCGCTCGCAGATTGGCGTCCCTGGGAGGCACAATGCCCAAGTTGAAAGCTGTTCCCCGCCGCAGGGAGCGGTCGAATTGATTCTCGCGGATACGACGATCTGGATTGATCACTTTCGGTCGGAAAATGAGGAAATGCGCAGGCATCTTCATCAAGGGGACATTGTGATCCATCCGTTTATCATTGCGGAACTTGCCCTTGGATCTTTGCGGCAGCGCGCGAAAACGCTGGCGCTGCTGGACTCCTTGCCGCAGGTGCGAATGTCGCAGCTGGCGGAAGTGCGGCTCATGATTGAAGCTCGCCGTTTGTACAGCCTGGGCCTCGGCTTGATCGACGCCCATTTAATAGCGTCGATCTTTGTCAATCCTCCTACACTCCTGTGGACGAGAGACAAACCACTCCGCAAGGTTGGCGAAGCCCTCGGCATTCACGCCAGCCTGGCTTGAAATGCATCGGGTGAATGGGTGATCGGGTCATTTTTCGATGGGAAGAGAGACTTTCACTCGCTCAATGGCCAAATTGCTCGATCGCTCAATTTCGAAATCACTTCGGCTTTTCCGGTTCCGCACTCTTACCCTTCACTTCCGGCGTCCACGGATTCGCGTTGGCGGGGGCGTTGGGGTTCACGCTGAACGGCCAGAGATAGAGATTCACGGCTTCCGATCCCCGCGTTTCGACGACGGCGTATTCCCCGGGGGCGAGGTCTTCGGTGGGAGTTAGCTTGAGCCAGCCGCCGGAGATGCGGTCGATGGTGGTCTTGACCGAGGTTTGATCGTGAGAAGTTTGATCCTGGGTGGTCTTGCTGGTGGTGGTGCGCTTGAGATCGCCGACGATGCGTTTGCCGCTTTTCACTTTCAGATGCACGATGCGGAAGCGGTCAAGAGGAACGGTGGCTTGCTCGGGCTGCTCGGGACCCTGGGGCTGGGCGCGCGGAGCGTCGAGGCTGGGCTTGGAGGGTTGGGCGGAGTCGGTTTCGCCCGGCGGCGGTCCGGCGGGCGGTTCTTCGTCGCTCTTCAGGTAGATCGAAGGCACAGCGACGTGGGCGTAGACTGCGGCATGCTCGCCCGCAAGCTCGATGGTTGCCTTCGCGCCGTCGGGGTTCAGCGCACCCCGCAAAATACTACCTTTGTTGCGATCGACCTCGCCTTCGCTCTGCTGCACCTCGACGAGTTGCGGCTGGCCTTTGAAATTGTCGAGCAGAAACATACCGGAGAATTCCGGCAGGTGCAGGCCGAGAGCCACTTGGGGTTGGTTAAGCTTGTCAGCGGCGGATTCCTTATCAATGAGGGCGGCCTCTGGAAGTGCGGGAGCTGCGGCTCGGTCCTTCTCGAACTGTTCCGTGGCCGGCCAATCGACGAGTGAGGAAGGGAGTTCCTCCCATTCTTCGCGCTCGGCGCTGTAGTAGCGGACCCGGTCGCCTTTGATTTCATACTGAGTAATGGATTGATAGGAGCCGTCTTTGAGGATGAGACGGCGGGCGGTCTTCTGGGCGGGCGAGCGAAGAGGGAAGGCCAGGGTCAAGACCATCAGGACGACTGCGGTGATTATGGCGAGGCGTGGAGTGATTCGGGGCGTCATACGTATTCTTGATTATCGTCTTTTTGTTCAAGTTCTGTCTGGGAGCCTGGCTCCCGATGTGGCTTTCGCCTGATCGGGCGGTGAGATAGAGTGAGAGCGATGAAACGCACCTTACAAGAGATGGCTGCGGCTCTCGGAGCTCGTTTGGAAGGCGATGGAAGGGTGGAAGTGAGCGGGGTGGCGAGTCTTTCGTCGGCTTCGGCGGACGACCTCGTTTTCGTGGAGGATCAAAAATATCTTCCGCGGGCTCTGCAGTCGCGGGCGGGTGCGGTGATTGCTGGAGAGTTTGCGGGGGGAGCGACGGGGAAGCCATTGCTGATTTGCCACAATCCGAAGCTGGCGTTTTCGCGGGCGGCGAAGTTGTTGCAGGGCGGAAGACGAGATGATGAAACTGGTGTGCACGCCAGTGCGGTGGTGCATTCTTCGGTTCGGCTCGGGGCCCGCGCGGTTGTGGAGGAACGCGCAGTAATCGACGAGGATGCGGAGATCGGGGAAGGCACGCGAATCGGCGCCGGCTGCGTGATTGGGAGCGGAGTGAAGATTGGGAGCGAGTGCGAGATTTATCCGAATGTGACGATTTATCCCGGCACGACATTGGGCGATCGCGTGATGGTGCATGCGGGTGCGGTGCTGGGAAGCGATGGCTTTGGGTATGTGCGCGATGCGAAAAGCGGACGGTATGAAAAATTTCCGCAGGTCGGCCGGCTAGTGATTGAAGAGGACGTGGAGATTGGGGCCAATACGACGATTGACCGCGGCGCGCTGGACGAGACCCGCATCGGACGGGGCACGAAGATCGATAACCTGGTGCACATTGGCCACAATTGCCGCTTGGGAGAAAATGTGGTGATAGCGGCGCAGACCGGGCTCTCCGGAAGCATTGTGATTGAGAACGATGTAGTGCTCGGGGGACAGGTGGGCATTGGCGAACATGCGCGCATTGAAGAAGGAGTGATGCTGGGTGGGCAGGGCGGCGTGTTGCCGAATAAAGTTTTGCGCGGCAAGGGCGTGGCGTTCTGGGGAACTCCGGCGCAACCAGTCCGACAATATCTGAAGCAACTGGGGGCGCTGGCGCGGTTGTCTAGAAGAGAGAAAAAATAGAAGCGGCTTCCGGCTTACGGCCTTCGACTATTAAGTTGCCACCGGAAAGTGGAAGCCGGAAGCCGGTATTTATGGCGATCGTCGTGATTGGCGGGCATTCGCGGAGTGTGGGGAAGACCAGCGTGGTGGCGGGTCTGATCGCCGCCCTGCGCGAGTACGAGTGGACGGCGGTGAAGATTACGCAGTACGGACATGGAGTTTGCTCCGCGAATGGCGAGGCATGCGACTGCGCGACGGCGGATCATACGTGGGCGATTTCGGAGGAGAAAGATCGCGAAGGGGAATCGGACACGTCGCGGTTTCTGCTTGCGGGCGCGGCGCGGGCTTTGTGGGTCCGGACGGAGCAAGGTCGCCTGGCCGAGGCGATGCCGGCGCTGCGGTGGCGGATTGCATCGTCGGGCAATGTGATCATGGAATCGAACAGCGTGCTGAAGTTTGTGCGTCCGGATCTGTATATGACGGTGCTTGATCCGGGCACAGAAGACTTCAAGAAGTCAGCGCAGGAGTTTCTGGACCGGGCGGGCGCGGTGATTCTGCATGATGGCGCGAATGGCGGGGCCGCGTGGAATGGCATTTCCTTGAAGCCGGTGGCGGGGCGGCCGGTGTTTCGCATTGCGCCTCCGGCCTATGTGACGAAGGAAATTGCCGAGTTTGTGGGAGGGGTCGTGGCTGCGGTTGGGAAGGCAGGTTCCTCGCGGGCTGAAGCCCGCTCGGAATGACAAAGCTTTCTTATAGTCTCAAAACTCTTTTGTTATTCTTGCCGGTGCGGCACATTCACTACAGCGCCTGGTTGTTGGTTGCTCTGTCGTCGTTGTTGCAAGTTCTGATTTTTCCGCTGCCCGGGCTTTATTTTCTATCGTGGGTGGCATTTGCTCCGCTGATCGTGGCTATGCTCCGTGCACGCCCGGCGGGGGCGTTGGAGATTGACGGCTCCGTTAATCTTCAGTCAGCGACTCCGTGGCAGGCGTTTCTGCTGGGTTACACCTCGGGAATTCTGTGGTACGCGGGCACGTGTTATTGGATTTATGACACGATGCACGAGCATGGAGGGCTGAGCGTGGCGGCGGCCGCACTGGCGCTGTTTCTCTTCTGTCTTTATCTCGGACTTTATCACGGGCTGTTTGGGCTGCTCGTGGGATTGGCGGCGGGGCCGGGGCGCGACAATCGTCGGGCGCTGCTCGCGGTGCCGTTTCTGTGGGTCGCGGTGGAGTTGGCGCGGACGCGAGTGACGGGATTCCCCTGGGATCTGCTGGGGACGGCGCAGGTGGATAACATTTCGCTGAGCCGGATCACGATGTGGACGGGCGTGTACGGGATCTCGTTCGAGATCATTCTGGTGAATGTCGCGGTGGCGGCGGCATTTCTGGTTCCGAGAAAGAAACGCAACACGCTGTTGCTGGCTGCGTTGGCGGCTGCGGCAGTGTTGCAGGCCGGAAGGCTGGTGGATGCTCCGGTTCTCGCAGGGGATCGGGCGGCGCTGCTGGTGCAACAGAATATTCCGGTCGATGAGAATTGGACGCGGGAGACGTTCGAGCGTACGTTGCGCGAATTGACGGATCTCAGCGTGAAGGCGGAGGCTTCGACGTCGTCGTCGTCAAACGCGACTGAATCCGCGCATGGCAAGGTGGATTTGATTGTATGGCCAGAATCGCCGGCGCCATTTTTTACCAGCGATCCGCTGTTTCGCGAACCGGTCAGCGAGATGGCGCGTACAACCCGCAGTTGGGTAGTGACGGGCGCGATTGGGAGCACGCCGGCGGCGCAGAATGGCGGGTCGGCCTCAGAAGTGTTCAACTCAGCGGCGCTGGTGACTCCGACGGGCGAGTGGACGGCGCGGTATGACAAAGTCCATCTGGTGCCGTTCGGAGAATATCTGCCATTCCCCTGGTTATTCTCTTTTGCTGGCGGTCTGACGAGAGAAGTAGGAGAGTTCAAGGCGGGGACGTCGCGAACACCGCTGCACGCGGGGAGCATGCCGCTGGGAATTTTTATTTGCTACGAGTCGGTTTTTCCGGATGAGGTGCGGCAGTTTGCGAACAACGGTTCGGAGGTTTTCGTAAATATTTCGAATGACGGTTGGTACGGCGATAGCGGGGCGTATGCGCAGCATTTGAACCAGACGCGGATGCGTGCGATCGAGAACGACCGGTGGATTTTGAGCGCAACGGATACGGGAGTGACGGCGTCGATCGATCCTTATGGGCGCACGGTGGCGCGGTTGCCGAGAAAAGATCGTGCGGCGCTGGCTGCACCGTATGCGCTGACTTCGGTAACCACGTTCTACACGCGGCACGGAGATTGGTTCGCGTTGCTGTGTGCGATAATTTCAGCAGGGGCGCTGCTCACGCGCTTCGTTTTTCCCACGAAAACAGTTAAGAAAGTAGAAGCATCCTCATGAATCAAGAGTTAGAACAGGAATACGGCGCGCTTAGCAAGAAAGTGCGCGAACTTCGGGAGTATCTTTGACGCGGACAAACTCCGTCCGCAACTAAGCGAAATTGAAAAGCAGTCCGCCGACCCGAATTTGTGGTCGAATCCGCAACGCTCGCAGCAAGTGATGCGGGAGAAAAAGCGGCTGGAACATTTGCTGGCCACGGATGCCGATCTGGCGCGCCGTGGCGATGACATTGCCGCTTACTTCGATCTAGCGAAGGAAGGCGAGAATGTAGAGGCTGAGTTGCGCCGCGAGATTGATGCGCTGCGCGAGTTGGTCGACAAACTGGAGACAGAGACTCTGCTCTCGGGCGAGAACGACGCGCTAAATGCGATTGTGACCATTCATCCGGGCGCGGGCGGGACCGAGTCGCAGGATTGGGCCGACATGCTGCTGCGCATGTACCTGCGATGGGCGGAGCGGCAGGGATTCGAGACGGTTCTCTATGACTATCAGCCGGGTGAAGAGGCGGGGCTGAAATCCGCGACGTTCGCGGTGAATGGCGAGTATGCCTTTGGACTGCTGACCAGCGAAATCGGTGTGCACCGGCTGGTGAGGATTTCGCCGTTCGATCAGGCGAAGCGGCGGCATACTTCGTTTGCCAGCGTGTTTGTGTCCCCGGAAATCGATGACAGCATCGACATCGTGATTAAGCCGGAAGATATCCGCACTGATACTTACCGGTCGAGCGGCAAGGGCGGGCAGCACGTCAACACGACGGATTCGGCGGTGCGGATCACGCACATTGCGACGGGGCTGGTCGCGAATTGCCAGAACGAGCGGTCGCAGCATAAGAATCGCGAACGGGCGATGAGCATGTTGCGTTCGAAGCTGTATGAATACGAGATGGAGAAAAAGCGCGCGGCCACGAAGAAGATTGAGGACTCGAAGCTGGATAATGATTTCGGATCGCAGATTCGTTCGTACGTATTGCAGCCTTACCGCATGATCAAGGATCATCGGACAAAGACCGAAGTGGGCGATGTGGATCGCGTGCTGGACGGCGATTTGCAGCCGTTCATCCGCGCGTATCTGCTGGCACGGCGCGGGGAAAAACAGGAGAAATAGTGGGCGGGAAGAAAGGAAACGCGGTTCGGCTCGGTCCGCCGTTTCTGAGAGCTTTTCTTTTTGCGGCAGAGAAGCACGCGGGACAAACGCGGAAGACCACGACGGTTCCCTATATTGCACACCTGATGGGAGTGGCTTCGTTGGCGCTGGAGTTTGGCGGGGACGAGGATATCGCAATTGCCGCGTTGCTACATGATGTGGTGGAGGACTGCGGCGGGGCGCTCATGTTGCGAGAAGTGAAGCGAAGATTTGGCTCGCGCGTGGCGAAAATTGTGGATGGATGCACGGACTCGGATGCTTTTCCGAAACCGCCGTGGCGCGAGCGAAAAGAAAATTACCTGCGGCACTTGAAGAGCGCGGATGCGGACACCAGGCTGGTTTCTGCCGCAGATAAACTGAACAACGTGCGCTCCATTCTTTCCGATTACCGGGAAGTTGGGGAATCCATTTGGGAACGCTTCAACGGCGGGCGCGATGGCACGCTTTGGTACTATCGGGCATTGCTGAAGGAATTTCAGCGGGGCCAGGCGAACCGACTGATACGCGAACTGGAACTCGCGGTTCGCGAGCTTGAGGCGAAGGCAAAGAAACGTACTCATCGAGCGAGAGGTAAGTGATGGGACGCATGATCGATCAAATTCGGGCGTCGAAGTTGCCGTCGAACATGATGCAGTTTGCGGCACGGGGAGCGCTGTCGGTGCCGCCCGATGAAAATCTGGAAATCCTGGTTTATTTAGCCAAGCATAACAAGGTGTTTGGCGACCTGGCGCGGATGACGCTGGCGGGGTGGGACGAGAAGGCTTCGGTGGCCGCTGCGGCCGATCCGAAGACGGCGCGGGAGGTGCTGGACTATCTGGTCTCGCCTGACAATCTGCGACCGGTGTTGTTGCCGGCGCTGCTCGAAAATTCTTCAGTCCCGGAGAATGCATTAGCCAAGCTTGCCATCTCCGCGTCCGCCGAGAATATTTCGGCGATGTTGGAGAGTGCACGAGTGCAGGCGACGGTGGGAATTCTAGAAGCGCTGCGATCGAATCCGTACTTGAAGGCGAATGAAGCCGCGACGGTTGCGGCGCTTTTGAGCGGGGGCAAAGCGGCTGAGCCGCCGGCTGTGGAGGAGACGGTTCCGGAAGCGATTACCTCGACCGCCGACGCACCGAGCGAAGTGGCAGCGGCGTCGACCGAGGAAGACGGAGAAGTTCCGGAGGAGCATGTTTCTGCTTATCTGGCTGAGCACGCGACGGAAATTGTTGCGGAAGAGGGAAAGCCTTTTCAGCCGATTGGAGGGATTATGGATTTGCTGGGAGCGGATTACTTTCCAGTGTCGGCGGTACAGGATATCGCCAAGCCAGTGGAGAAAGTCGCGGCACCCGCGCCAGCGGCCTCTGCTGCGGTGGCAGCCAAGCCGGCGGGGCGTGCGGTGCCTCATACTCCGGCGGCGCCCAAGCGCGAGAACACGATGCAAAAGATCAACGCGCTCGATGTGAAAGGCCGCATCCAACTGGCGCTGAAGGGCAACAAGGAAGAACGCTCGATCCTGATTCGCGACGGAACCAAGGTGGTGGCGCTGGCGGTGCTCGAGGCACCCAAGCTTGCCGATGGAGAAGTGGAAAAATTTGCCCTGCAGAAGAATGTGCTGGAGGCAGTGCTGCGGCAGATTCCACTGAAGCGGCGCTTCATGAAGAATTACATCGTGGTGCGGAATCTGGTTTCGAATCCGCGAACGCCGCTCGATCTGGGCCTGGGTCTGATGAAACATCTGCTGGCGGTGGATTTGAAGAATATCTCGGCGAACAAAGAGGTTTCCGAAACGGTGCGCAAGCTGGCGCTGAAGATGTACAAGCAGAAACTGGAAGCGGCGAACAAGAAGTAGAAGTAAATGACCCCCCTCCCCCAGACGGATCCCATCGCTGAATTATTGAAGCGCGCGAAGACGATTGCGGTAGTCGGGCTTTCCAACAATCCGATGCGTCCAAGCCATGGAGTCTCGGCCTACATGCAGAGCCAGGGATATCGCATCATTCCGGTGAATCCGAAGATTGAGTCTTGTCTGGGCGAGAAGGCGTATGCCTCATTGCTCGACGTGCCGGAACAGATCGATATCGTAGATATTTTTCGGCGCCCGGAGTTTGTCGAGGAAGTTGTGGATCAGGCGATTCGGTTGAAAGTGCCGGCAATCTGGATGCAGGAGGGCGTGGTTCACGAGAAGGCCGCTGAAAAGGCGCGCAAGGCCGGAATCTTTGTGCTGATGGACCGGTGCATCCTGAAAGAGCATCGGGCGCGATTCCGATAAGTGAGCGCAAGCTTCTAAGAACTCACCTGCACGAATACCACGCTGGCGTCATCGCGAAATGGCACGCCGGCCGCGAATGTGCGGACGTCATCCAAAACGGTGATGGCGGAAGCTCTGGAACTGGAAACGTGCTGAACGAGGCGGTCCAGTCCGTATTCTTCGTCTTCTTGGTTGGAAGCCTCGCTGATCCCATCGCTATAAAAAACCAGCCGCGAACCCGGCGATAGAGCAACCGTGCTCTCGGAATAGTCTCCGCAACTCAAGCCCAGCGGGAGTCCGCGCTCGGTATCCAGGAAGCGGGGCCCGTTGTCATCCACCAACAGAGGTTGCAGATGTCCCGCGCTGGCGAAAGTAATGCTGCGGGTTGCGGGATCTAAAACGGCATAGACGAGAGTGACGAATTTTCCCGCGGGAAAGTCTTCGACCAGCAAACTGTTCAGCTTGTCGAGCACCTCCGCCGGAGTGGAACAGGCTTCGGCCAAAGATCGAAGCATGCCGCGTGTAGCCGACATAAGGAGAGCGGCTGCGGTGCCTTTTCCAGAGACATCGGCGAGAACCAGTCCCCAGCGGCCATCGGGAAAGGGAATGAAGTCGTACCAATCTCCGCCGACGGCACGGGCGGGGATGCTGAGGCCCGAGATAGCGAAGCCGGGCACATAAGGAGAAGCCTTGGGCAGAAGAGCCTGCTGCATGGCGCGAGCCTCTTCAGCGTCCCGGCTCATCGCTTGGCGCTCGGCACGCTCCGACTGGAAGCGGTGCGCGTTCTGGATAGCGACGGCCATGTGATCGCACAGGGCCTGAAGCAGCCTGAGCTGCTGGCGGGGAAAAGCGTCGAGATCGGGGTGCGACGCGGTGAATACTCCTACGAGGCGCTCGCCGACGCGAAGGGGAATCGCCACCTCAGACTGGGTTGACTCCTCGCAACCGACGTAATATTCGTCCTTGCTAACGTCCGGGGCGTAGCGCATCTGGCCGGTGGAAGCGACATAGCCGACCATGCCTTCTTTGCCGACCTTCATGCGGAAACCTTTTTGGCGCAGGGAACAGCCGTGAACGCCGCCCATCACAAGCTCTCCGCGAGCTTCGTCGTGCAAATAAACGCTGGTCTCAAGAAGTCCAAAGGAGTGGGCCACGTCATTGACGATGTTGTCGATAAGCTGATCGAGGTCAAGAATCGAGCTGATCTTTTGCGCAGCTTTCTGCAGGTTTTGCAGGCTTTCCACCTGGGTATCGACCGGAGGGCGAGCCGAGGGGAATTCGTCGAAGATGTTGGCAGGACTGGTGGCCATTGCGCGAACCCCCAAAGAATCACGCTGAAAATTGGATGCTCGAGGGTGGCGCTAAGACTCGGGGTTTTGCCGAGGCCGAATCGGCGGCGGACCTTGCTGGCGCAGGCGCTTGATCTCTTCCATGCGGTCGCGGATGCGCTTCTCGATGCCTTCGCTGGTGGGGTGGTAGTACGTGCGATCGCGCAGATTTTCCGGCAGGCATTGCATGTTGGCGACTTTGCCGTCGACGTCGTGGGCGTATTGATAATTCTTGCCGTAGCCGAGGCCCTTCATAAGTTTGGTGGGAGCGTTGCGCAGATGCAGCGGAACGGGCTCGGCGGCGGTCTGTTCGATATCGTGCTGCACGTCGCCGTAGGCGGTGTAGAGAGCATTGGATTTCGGGGCGACGGAGAGGTAGACGACGGCTTGGGCGAGGGCGAGATTGCCTTCGGGCATGCCGATGAAATCGACGGCATCGCGGGCGGCCATGCAGAGGGAAAGAGCATTGGGATCGGCGAGGCCGACGTCCTCGACCGACATGCGAACGACGCGGCGGGCGATGTAGAGCGGATCTTCGCCGGCTTCGATCATGCGGCCGAGCCAGTAGAGCGCGGCGTCGGGATCGCTGTTGCGCACGGATTTGTGCAGGGCGGAGATCAGGTTGTAATGTTCTTCGCCGGCTTTGTCGTACAGGAGGGTGCGCTTCTGCAAGGCGTCGCGAATGATGTCGTCGGTGATTTCCGCGGGCTTCGTTCCGGATTGTTGCGCCAGGCCAGCGGCAACTTCGAGAACGTTGTAGGCGCTGCGCGCGTCGCCGCTGGTGTAGCTGGCGATTTTCTTGAGGACGTCGTCGGAGGCGCGCAACTTCATGGTGCCGAGGCCGCGTTCTTCGTCGGTGAGAGCGCGTCTTAGCAGTTGGACGATTTGATCTTCGGTGAGCGGTTGCAATACGTAGACGCGGGTGCGGGAGAGCAACGCCCCATTGATTTCGAACGAGGGATTCTCGGTGGTGGCGCCAATGAGGCGAATGTTACCTTTTTCCACGTGAGGCAGGAAGGCGTCTTGCTGGGCTTTGTTGAAGCGGTGAATCTCGTCGATGAAGACGATGGTGCGCGTGCCGTATTGGCGGGCGCGTTCGGCATCGGCCATCATCTGCTTGATTTCTTTGATTCCGGCGAGGACCGCGGAGAACTCGATGAACTCCGCCTTGGTCATGCTCGCGATAATTTTTGCGAGCGTCGTTTTCCCCGTGCCGGGCGGACCCCAAAAGATGAGTGAACCGGCATCATCGCGCTCGATCTGGGCGCGAAGCGGTTTGCCGGGGCCGATCAGATGTTCCTGGCCGGCGTACTCTTCGAGCGTGCGGGGGCGCATGCGATCGGCCAAGGGACGGGTGCGGTCGCTGGAACTGGCGGTGTTCGGGATGGCTTCGAAAAGTCCCATGGAAAATCATTTCACCACAGAGACACAGAGACGCAGAGAAAACCAAGGGAATTAGTAAATTCCTTTTTCCGGCGGAATATCCCCGCCGTCTTAGAGATTTTTATCTTGTTTCGTTTTTCTCCGTGTCTCTG